>Ga0157377_10000106_pt1 | contig 57428 bp, 47 predicted proteins | sample M55metaG_FD_121116 | JGI IMG/M metagenome (GOLD analysis project Ga0157377, IMG submission 121116) | Miscanthus rhizosphere microbial communities from Kellogg Biological Station, Michigan, USA - M5-5 metaG | ecosystem: Host-associated > Plants > Roots > Rhizosphere > Soil | place: USA: Michigan...
TCTCATCCTCGGGTTCGTAGCCCGTTGGGTCGTCGGCCTCTACGTGGTTTTTGCGAAACCGTAGTTTTGCCACACGGACGGGACCCGTTTCCATCTTCGTCCGCGGTTGGTCCGCCGCGTCGCCCGCGGCGGGTGAAGTCTCATCCGCCTTCGGCACCTTCTCCCCTCCGAGAGGGGAGAAGGGCTCTCGCCATGAGTGTCGCCAGTGCCCCTCGCCCCGCGAAGCGGGGGTTAGTGTGCGCGCACCGCGCGCGTGCGGCCGCCGAGCGCGTTCACGAAATCGCCGGTCATCACCAGCGCGTAGCCCTGCCGGGCGCCGCTGCCGAGGCGGGTGGCGCTGACGGTGACGGTGTAGGCGCCGGTGAGCGGCTGCGGGACGGAGATCACCTCGACGTTGTTCAGCCGGTCGGCCTGCGCGCCGCCGTTGGGATACAGCACCGCGCCGGCCGGCGACACCACGCGCAGGTCGAGATCGTTCACCAGCTCCGGCGTCGGGTCGCTGACGCCGCGAACCACGCCCGCCGGGTCGGTCCACACCAGCACGAACTTCAGCGGCGTGCCCGAATTCGCGTTCACGTTGAGCACCGCCGTTTGTCCCTCGGCCAGGCCCTGGATGGCCGGCACGTCGGAGAGGCGCAGCTTGGCGCGGTCGCCGGCGAAGTAGAGCGCGTCGTCGAGCACCGGGAATCCGAACCCCTGCTCGTTGGACGGCACCGGCTTCGCCGCCACGTCGCCGAGGTTGGTCATGCGCGAGGGGACGGCGCGCGCGGCGGCAATGATGGTCGCCTTCAGCAGCGCGGCGCTCGGCGCGATGGCGTCGGCCGCCTTGCGCGCGCCGCTCGGGTAGAAGCCCTCGGTGTAGTACTGGCGGACCAGCGCCGCCGCGCCGGCCACCGTCGGCGAAGCCCACGACGTCCCCGGCCCCACCATGCTGACGTTGCAGTTCGGCGTGTTGGTGCCGAAGTCGTAGTCGCCCGCGGTCACCGTCGACGGCCCGACCACGTCCGGCTTGATGCGGCCGTCGCGCGACGGACCGAAGTGCGTGTTGTACGAGATGACGTCGTCGTCGCGGTTCGGCGGACGGACGCCGCCGACCTGCAGCGTGTTCTTCGCGCTGCCGGGAGCGGCCACCGACATCGCCGGCGGCGCGGTGGTGGGGATCTCCGCCGTCGTGAGGTAGTTGCCGGTATTGAAGACCACCAGCATGTCGGGATGGGCGTAGACGAAGGCGTCGACGTCGCGCGACGAGGTCGAGTAGTTCGCCGTCGGCGTCGGGATGAACGGCGACGGCGGCGTGTTCTGCCGGTCGCCCCACGAGTTCGAGTGGATGCGCGCTCCCTGCTTGTACGCCTGGTCGAGGATGGGGATCAGGTTGACCGGGCAGCCGATGCCGGGGCGCTGCGAGCAGTTGTCGCCGCCGGTGAAGCCGGCGTCCTGCACGATCAGCTTCGCCGCCGAGGCCAGCGCGTCCTGGTAGCCGTGCTCGCCGAACGGCTCGCGGTCGCCGGCCAGCGTCGCCGCGTTGTGCGTGCCGTGGCCGGTGTTGTCGAAGGCGGAGGGCGAATTCGGATTCTCGCAGCCCTGCGCGGTCGGGAACTGATCGCAGGAGTAGAGGAAGTCGTAGGCGATGATCTTGCGCCGCGACAGGTTGACGTTCGTCCACCCCAGCCCGCCCGACGGCGTGCCGGTGTTGAACGGCGGCTTCGAGCCGTCGGTCTCGGCGAAGTAGCAGCTGTCGACGTCGACGCCGGTGTCGAGCACGGCGATGATCTGCCCCGCGCCGTTCAGCCCGCGGTCCGACAGCGGCGTCGCCGCGCTCTTCCATCCCGACTGCAGCGAGCGGAACGACTGTTCGTTGGCGGAGGCGGTGGCGGCGATGGCCAGGACTGCCAATAACTTGCGCATTGCGCTGACGAACACTCTGCCGTGTTTCAGCAATTCCGCGATACCGTAGCGTCTTCCCCCCGAAAGGAGTGCAACATGGCGGAGCCGGTCTCTCGTCCGAACATCCTTTTCATTCACGTCGACGAGTTGCGCTACCCCACGCATTTTCCCGCCGGCGTGCAGTCGGCTGACGAGTTCCTCGCCCGCTTCATGCCCAACCTCCACGCGCTGCTGTGGCGAGGCGGGGTGAAATTCTCGCGCTACTACACGGCGGCCGCCGACTGCACCGCGGGGCGCGGCACGTTCGTCACCGGCCTTTACGCGCAGCAGACCAACCTGATGGTCATCCGCCAGGGCGCCGGGAGCCTTCCACCGCTGCAGCCGCCATTGCAGCCCGAGTTTCCGACGTACGGCAAGCTCCTTCAGGTAATCGGGTACGACACGCCGTACATCGGCAAGTGGCATCTATCGGATTCGCCGGCGTCGCCGACCTCGCTCGGCGCCGATAGCTATCTCCAGGAATATGGATTCCAGGGCCTGACGATGCCCGATCCGATCGGCGCCGTCGGCCAGGGCATCGGCGCGACGCTGGCCGATCTCTACGCGCCGGCGCAGCCGCCGGGCGACAGCGACATCGCGCGCCAGGCCATCGAGTGGCTGGCGAAGCGCGCCGACTCGCAAGACCCGAAGCCGTTCTGCCTGACGGTCGGCTTCGTCAATCCGCACGACAAGCAGTGGTTCTGGAGCGGCACGGAGGCGAAGCGGTTCCGCGAGGCGTTCCAGAAGGCGGGGAAGACGCCGTGGCCGAACGGCCAGCTTCCCTCCGGCGAGCAGATCGTGCACGAGGCCAACCCGCCGTCGTTCGGCTACGAGATGCCGCTGAACTGGCAGCCGGCCGAAGACCTGCTGAAGAACGCCGCTTCGATCTGCAGCGTCTTCCGCTCGCTCACCGACTACGCGTGCGGCGGCATCAGCGACGACCCCAAAGACAAAGGCTTCCCGGTGCGGCCCTCGCTGATGGATCCGGCCCTGAACACCGCCTTCGCGCCGTTCACCTACTGGACCCGCGCGCTCGACATGTACACGCAGGCGATGATCGACGTCGACCTGCAGATCGGCCAGCTGCTGGAGAACATCCCCGAATCCCTCCTCGACTCGATGGTCGTCATCTTCACCTCCGATCACGGCGAGTACGCCAGCTCGCACGGCCTGCAGGGCAAGGGCATCACCGCGTACGAGGAAGGGATGCACGTCCCGCTGATCGTCCGCGATTTCACCGGCAAGCTCACCAGCCAGCCCGAGATCGAGCGACCCCAGATCGCCTCGCACGTCGACCTGCTGCCGTTGATGATGAACCTGGCGACGGGCGACAACTCGTGGAGGATGTCGGGCGACTACCAGCAGATGTACGGCAGCCGCCTCGACCTCGCCGCCATCCTGCTCGACCCCAAGCTCCAGGGCCGGCCGTTCGCCGTCTACAGCTCGGACGAGCACTTCATCCCCGCTCCGCTGAACTACCTGCAGGCGCCGGAGCACGTCATCGGCCTCGCGCTTCCCGAAGGCAAGCTCGCCGTTTACGCGCACTGGGTTCCGGGAACGGAGACGCCGGTGTTCAAGATCACCGAGTTCTACGACTACACCACCTACCGCGGCCGGCTGGAGCTGGAGAACACGCCGGATTCCCCGGCGGCGCAGGCGGCGATCGACCTCCTCAACACTCAGGCCATCCCGGACGAGCTGCGCGCTCCGCTGCCGCCGCAGTACCTGCCGGTGCAGGCGAAAGCGCTGGCCGGGTACTGGGCCTGGGTGGTGTTTCTCGACGAGGCGTCGTCGAAGATCATCCCGAAGGTTGGCGCGCCGTAGAGTGAGGTCTCGGGGTCGCGGGGTCTCGTGGTCGCTCGCCCCCCCCGAGACCCCGCGACCCCGCGACCCCTCAGTGCACAAACTTCCGGCGGTTCCGGATGTAGTCCGCCAGGATGTACTCGCCCAACCGGTCCGGCGATGAGTAGAAGGCGCGCCCGCGGTTGATCTTCGAGAGCTGCTCCACGAAGTTCACCAGCATCGGGTCGGTGGCCAGCATGAAGGTGGTGATGGGGATGTTCGCGCGGCGGCAGCGGTCCGCCTCTTCCAGCGTCCGGTTGACGATCTTCATGTCGAGGCCGAACGAGTTGGTGTAGAGGTGACCGCCCTCGGTCAGCGCCGACGGCTTGCCGTCGGTGATCATGAAGATCTGCTTGTTGTTGTGCTTCCGGCGTCGAAGAATCCTCTGCGCCAGCTCCAGCCCCGCCTTGGTGTTGGTATGGAACGGCCCCACCTTGACGTACGGGATCTCGGAGATCGGCACCTCGGTGGCCTCGTCGCCGAAGAGGAGGACGTCGATGGAGTCCTTCGGGTACTTGGTCAGGATCAGCTCCGTCAACGCCAGCGCCACCTTCTTCGCCGGCGTGATGCGGTCCTCGCCGTAGAGGACCATGGAGTGCGAGATGTCGATCATCACCACCGTGGCGCAGCCCGAGTTGTGCTCGGTCTCGAAGACCTCCAGGTCGTCCTCGGCCATGACGATGGCGTCGGCCGGGTCGGTGTGCTTCATGGCGTTCTGCAGCGAGCGGATGGAGTCGATCGACATCGGGTCATCGCCGAACTGATAGGGCCGCGTCTCGGTCAGCCGCTCGCTCCCCTGCCCCGGCGTGGCCACCGAATGCGAGCCGGCGATCGACTTCTGCAGCCCCCCGAAGATCTCGTCGAGCGCGTCGCGGCGGATCTGCCGCTCGCCGCCGGCGGCCAGCACCAGGTTGCCCTCGCCGTCCTGCCCGATGACGTTCTCCTCCATCAGCCGGGCGAAGAAGGCGTCGAGGTCGACGTCGGGATCGAGATAGCCGCGGTCCTGCAGCGCGCGCATCCACTGCATCGCCTCCTCCACGTCGCCGCCCGTCTGCAGCAACAGGTGGTTGAACAGGCGCCGCAGCCCCATCTCGGAGAGGAGTTTCCGAATGAGCTCGGGGTCGAGGTAGGAGTAGCGCTGGCGCATGGTGAGTGATGAGTGAAGAGTGAAGAGTCATGAGCAACGCGCTCATCACTCTTCACTCTTCACTCATCACTTTTCACTTTCGCAGTCTCTCGATCCACTTCGCGATGGTCGGGTTGTTCGGCAGCTGTTCCCGCGCTTCCTCGAGCGCGGCAAGCGCGTCGGCGTTGCGGTCGAGGACCAGGAGGATCTGCACGCGCAGCTCGACCAGGTTCTGGTAGAGGGTGTAGTCGGTGATCTGCTGGGTCGACAGGAGCGACACCGCGCGGTCGACGAACTTCAGCGCCGTCTCCGGCTTGGAGTCGTTGAGCGCGTCGGCGGCGAAGCGGTGGAGCATGCGCGGGGAGTCGCCGAGGAACGACTTGGCGTCGACGAACTGGTTGAGCGCCTCGCGGACCACCGCTTCCTGGTCGGCGAACCAGCCGTCGCGGATCATGCGGTCGATCTGACGCGCCAGCTCGCTGGGGATCTCCGCTGCGACTCGTGGCATGGCCGCCGATTGTAACGAGAGTTCGGCTGAACATCAGTCGCGCTCGACATCCGTGGACGTGATTTCGACTGAAATTCAGTCGATCTCGGCTCGAATCGACGCAAACTCAACTAAAAATCAGTCGATCGTCACTGCCATGGATGTAATCACGGCTGAAAGTCAGTCGATCCCGACTCGAATCGACGCGAACTCGACTGAAAATCAGTCGATCGTCACTGCCATGGATGTAATCACGACTGGAAATCAGTCCAGCGTTACATCCATGGATGTGATTCCGCCCGCATCATCATCACTTCACCGTGCGGAGCACGTTGAACTTCATCAACTCCTGGAAGGTGATGGTCGAGTCGAGGTCCTCGCGCGCCAGGCGCAGCGCCTGATGCAGCCCCTCCAGGATCATCTCCATCCAGAAGGCCAGCTCCTGGTCGTTCTTCGCCTGCACGTACTTGCGCGCGGTGTCGGCCAGGCGCGGGATGCGCTGCAGCTCGCGGAAGAACTCGGCGAACGGCTGCTCGTCGGAGAGGATGATCTTGTTGCCGTCCACGAACCAGCCGAGGATCGCGTCGTAGGCGGGGTCGCTCTGCGGCGCCGGCTTCTTCGGCTCCTCGCGCGGCGGCGCTTTCTTCACGCGGCGGCCGGCGAAGGCGTCGTCGAGATCGTCCGCGTCGACGTCGTACCGCCGCTCCCGCCCGCCCGTCCCGGCGCGCTCCACCGGCGGGAACTTCGACTCGAACAGCTTGCTCACCGCCAGTCCGATCAGCTTGCGCGCCACCACCTCGGCGCCCTGCTGCTCGCCCTCGTAGACCATCTCCACTTTCCCGGTGATGGCCGGCAGCAGCATGGCCAGGTCGGAGAGGCGCGGGAAGACGTAGCGGTCGCCGGTGAGCGCGGCGCGGCGCTCCATGTTCGACTGCAGCAGCTCGATGGCGGCGATGGTCAGGCGGGCGGAGACGCCGGACGACTGGTCGACCAGTTCCGACTCCCGGGCCACGAAGGCGATGCGCTCGACGAGCGAGCGGACGTAGTCGGGGACGTCGAGCTCGATCTGCTGCGCACGATCGAGCCAGGCCTCCTGCCCGGTGATCTGCATCGCCGTCTCCACCGACTGCGGGTAGTGCGTCAGGATCTGCGAGTCGATGCGGTCCTTGAGCGGCGTGATGATGTTGCCGCGGCTGGTGTAGTCCTCCGGGTTCGCGCTGAAGACCAGCACGATGTCCATCGGGATGCGGATGGGGAAGCCGCGGATCTGCAGGTCGCGCTCCTCCAGGATGTTGAGCAGCGCCACCTGGATGCGCGGCGCCAGGTCGGGGAGCTCGTTGACGGCGAAGATGCCGCGGTTGGTGCGCGGGATGATGCCGTAGTGGATGACCTCTTCGTCCGCGTAGGTCAGCCGCTGGTTGGCGGCCTTGATCGGGTCGATGTCACCGACCAGATCCGCCACCGTGACGTCGGGCGTGGCCAGCTTCTCGCGATAGCGCTCGTCGCGGTGCATCCAGGCGACGGGGAGGTCGTCGCCCTTGTCCGCCGCCAGGCGGCGGCAGCGCTTGCACGACGGCTCGAACGGCGAGTCGTTGATCTCGCATCCTTCGACGATGGGGATCCGCTCGTCGAGCAACGCCGTCAGCGATCGCAGGATGCGCGTCTTGGCCTGGCCGCGCAGCCCGAGCAGGATGATGTCGTGCTTGGAGAGGATGGCGTTGTGGATGGCGGGGATGACGGTGCGCTCGTAGCCGTGGATGCCGGGAAAGGTGTTCTGGCGCCGGGCGATGGCGGCGAGGAGGTTCTCGCGCATTTCATCTTTGACCGAACGGACGCGATACCCGGCCGCGCGCAGCTCACCAACGGTATGGATGTTCATGCCTGGGGGTCTTTCTCGGCGCGCTTTTCTTCCGGGTCCCGGTTGAATTCGTTCATGGCGCGGCGGAGGTCGCCGCGGCAGAAGAGGACCAGGGCGTCGACGGCGCGTCCGATCATCGCTTCCACCGCCGGCTGCTCGCCGGCCGTGAAGTCGTCGAGCACGTAGTCGCGCAGCCTCGCACCCTCCTCCGCATAGTTCGCTCCGCGCACGCCGCATCGTAAGCGCGGGAATCGCTCGCTCGCAAGCGACTCCACGATGGAGCGCATGCCGTTGTGCGTCCCCGACGATCCGTTCGGCCGGATGCGCAGCTTGCCGAGGGGGAGGTCGATGTCGTCGTAGACGACCATCAGGTCGTCGGTCGACTCGAGGTAGGCATTCGACAGCAATCGCACCGCGTCGCCGGAGAGGTTCATGTAGGTGAGCGGCTTGGCCACCATCACGCTCCCCCCCGCCACCCGCCCGCTGCCGGTCATGGCGTTCTTCTCGTGCGTGGCGATGGCGATGCGGAACTTGCGCGCGAAGGCGTCCGCCACCAGCCACCCGATGTTGTGCCGCGACCGCTCGTACTCCGCGCCCGGATTCCCCAACCCGACGATCAGCTTCATAGGAAGGCGAAGGGTACAATTTGCGCCATGGACGCGCTACCGGCAGCGATCGCCGACCACCTCGACGAGATCCGCGCGCTCTGCGTGAAGTACCGCGTCAAGCGGCTGGCCGTGTTCGGGTCGGCGGTGAAGGGGACGTTCGATCCCGCGACGAGCGATGTGGACTTCGTGGTGGAGTTTCAGCCGGAGGTGCGGGGCTCCGCTGGTTGGCATGCGTATTTCGATCTGAAGTTTGCGCTCCAAGAGTCGCTCGGCCGTTCGGTGGACCTCGTTCAGTTTTCTGCTGTGACGAACCCTTATTTCCGAGAGATTCTGGAGGACACGCAGCGAGACATTTATGCAGCCTGAGCTTCTTGCGCTTCTGCACGACATCGAGGAAGCGGGAACAGCGATCCTCGATCTGGCAGTGCAGCACACATATGATGAATATCGCTCACAGCGATGGCTGCGGTCGTCGATTGAACGTGAATTCTCCATCATCGGCGAGGCAGTCAATGCTGCGCTGGACCTCGATCCGGCGCTGGCCATCACGGATGCACGCGAAGTCGTTGCGTTCCGCCACATTCTCGTGCACCGCTATCGCTCTGTGGATGCGCAGCAGGTGTGGGGATTCGTTCACGACGACCTCCCCCGCCTCCTCGCCGAAGTCCGCGCCCTCCTTCCTTCGCCCTGAATTAGACTGCTCATCCGATGGACAACGGGGCGCCTGAACGGATCGTCGTCATCGACGACAACGCGAACGACCTCCAGGTGACGCGCCGCTTCCTCGAGCGCAGGGGATACAAGGTCAGCGGCGCCACCTCCGGAGAGGACGGCCTGGCGCTGGTCTCCAACGTCATGCCGGACGCGGTGGTGGTCGACTACCGGATGCCGGTCATGGACGGCTTCGAGCTGACGCGGCGGATGAAGTCCGATCCCGTCCTGCAGACCATCCCCGTGCTGATGCTCACCGGCGCCGACGCGGCGCGCAACGTGGTGGAAGGCCTCGGCGCCGGCGCGGACGACTTCGTCACCAAGGGCTCTGACACCGAGATCCTCCTGGCGCGCCTCCGCGCGCTGCTGCGCGTGAAGCGCTACCAGGACCAGCTGCGCAAGATGAACCTGCAGATCACGCGCGACCTGCAGATCGCGCGGCGGGTGCAGGAGGCGCTGGTGCCGCAGGGCACCTTTCGCACGCCGCGGCTGGAGATCCGCTCCGCGTACATGCCGAGCGAGATGCTGTCGGGCGACTTCTACGACTACTTCCAGCAGGACGACGAGGTCTACCTCTTCGTGGCCGACGTCTCCGGCCACGGCCTGCCGGCGGCGATCCTGGTGTCGCTGCTGAAGAGCTACATCCACACCGAGGCCGGGGCGCACACGCCGCTGAAATCGTTCATGTCGTCGCTGAACGACTTCCTGTTCAGCGTCTCCCTGCCGACGCAGTTCGCCACCGCGCAGCTCTTCCGCATCGACCCCGACGGCAACCTGGTCTACTCCAACGCCGCACACCCGCCGTTCCTGCTGCACCGGCGCGAAAGCGGCCGCACCGCGGTCTACGAGCAGCCCGGCCACCTCCTCGGCGCGATGCCGCGGATGGAGTTCGACGAGCACTCGGTGAAGATCGAGCCGGGCGACACGCTCTTCGTCTACACCGATGGATTGACCGACCGCCGCAACGAGGCCGGCGACTTCTACACCATCGAGCGGATCGCCGCGCTGCTGGAGAGGACCTCGGGCGGCGACCTGGCCACGGTCTACGAGGCGATCAACGACGACGTGCGCGGCTTCCCGGCCACGGACGACTTCAAGGACGACATCGCCTTCGTGGTGACCCGGTTCGAATGATCCGAATCGTCCTATTTCCTACGTTTATCCTTCGGCGCGTGGCGCCGGAGGATCTGGCGCCCATTCGCGCGGCGCACATGGGCGCCAGATCCTGACGCTGCGCGTCAGGATAAAGCTGAGCGTTCCGTGGCGGGATCCGGCACCGGAGTGATCTCGATCTCCATGCCGAACAGCGTCTGCGAGTACGTCGCCAGCGGCTCCGGCCCGGGCAGCAGCGGGTCGTAGGCCAGGCCGTCGCAGCAGCAGACGTAATGCGTGGTGAAGGCGAGCACACCCGGAACGCGCGGGATCAGCGGATAGTGGAAGCGCCCGTTCTCGCGCTCCTCGACTTTGCGCAGCCTTCCGATCCACGGCGACTTCCCCTCGGCGCGCAGGCGCGCGGCGATCCCGCGCGCGTCCTTCAGGCAGTCGTTCACGCGATCTTCTGCAGCAGCTCCACGGCCTGAGACTTCTTGTCGTACTTCACGTCGGTGGCGGCGATCTTCTCCAGGTACGGGCGCGCGTCGTCGGCGCGCTCGCGCTTGAGGTGCGTGCGGGCCAGCCAGAACCAGGTGTCGACCAGGTACTCGTTCTCGTTGAAGCGGTGCGTCTCCACCGCCTTCTCGAAGGCCACGACGGCGTCGTCCCAGCGCTGCTGCGCGTACTGGATGCGGCCGAGGTGCGTCAGCGCGTCGAAAGCGTCGTAGGAGTTCTGCTCCACGTTCTCCAGCACGCTGCGGTAGAACTTCTCGGCGGTCTCGTAGTCGCGGCGGTCGAAGTGGATGCCGGCGCAGAAGAGCAGCGCGTTGCGGTGGAAGTAGGAGTTGAAGAACGGCTGCGCGGCGTCGAAGAGCTGCAGCGCCTCCTGGAACTTGTGCAGCGCCTCGTCGTGGTCGCCGATGGCGTACGCGTTGAGCGCGCCGAGGGCCAGCGCCTGCGCGGTGACGTTGTTGTTCTGCGTGTAGCGGAGGGAGCGGTCGTGCAGCTCCTTGGCCTTCACGTAGTCGCGCTCCTCGTGCGAGAGGTAGCCGAGGATGACGTACGACTTGTACTTGATGTCGTTGGCCTCGTCGGACTCCTCGGAGGCGCAGGCGTCGCTGAAGGCGTTCCGCGCGGTGGCCACGTCGCCGGCGTAGAGCGCGGCCACGCCGCGGTAGTAGGTCGCCTCCAGCTTGGTCAGCACGGTGGAGCCGGCGATCTCGTCGATGAAGCGCGTCACTAATTGCGCGAGAAGGCGGTGGTCCGGGGTGGCGTCGACCACGAAGTCGTGGAGGTAGACCAGGCGGTTCTCGAGGATGCGCATCAGCTCGAGCATCACCGTGATGCGCTCGCGCTCGCCGCCGGTCTGTTTGAAGAGCGCCGCCAGCTTGCGCTGGAGGGCGGTGTATTCGGCCTCGTAGCTGCCGGAGCTGGCGGGCGAAAGCTCGCCTTTTTCGTTCTGCAGTCTGGTCTCGAGCGCGATGCGCTCATCGACGAGTGCGTTCAGGTCGTTCATCCCCATCCCGTTCGCGCCGTGCAATGGGCGATCCAGCGACCTCGAGCAGGCGGAACTCGATCTGATGTCGGTCCTCATCGATCGATTTGACCTCGATGAGCGCCTTGTCGCCGAGCCGCATCTCGCGGGCGCTTGATTCGCCGCGCAGGCGATGCTCACGTTCGCGGAACTGCCAGTAATCGCCGCCGATCGTGGCGACGGGCACCATACCCTGAACGAAGATTTCGTCAAGCTCGACAAAGAGCCCGAACGGCGCCACGCCGGTGATGATGCCGGAAAAGGTCTGCCCGACCTTGTCGCGCATGAAGATGACCTTCTTCCACTCCAGCACCTCGCGCTCGGCGTCGTCGGCGCGGCGCTCGCGCTCGCTCGCCTGCGCAGCCATGGCCGGGTGCGCGCGCTCGATCTCCTCCAGCTTCTGTCCATACAACGGCCCGCGCGCCACCAGTTCCGCCAGGCGGCGGTGGACGATGAGGTCGGGATAGCGGCGGATGGGCGAGGTGAAGTGGCAGTAGTGCGGCAGCGCCAGGGCGAAGTGCCCGGTGTTCTCCTCGGAGTAAAAGGCGCGCTTCATGGAGCGGAGCACGATGTTGGTCAGGAAGCGCTCCTCCGGCGTGCCGGCCACCGTCCGCAGCACCCGCTGCAGCTCGCCGGGGCGGATGTCCTCGACGTCGCCGCGCAGCGCGAGCTTGAACTCCTTCAGCACGTCGCGCAGGTCCTGCAGCTTCTGCGGGTCGGGCTGCTGGTGGACGCGGAAGATGCCCGGCTGGTTGGCGAAGACGAGCTCCTGCGCCACCACCTCGTTCGCCGAGAGCATGAACTCCTCGATGATGCGATGCGCCACGTTGCGCTCGGTAGCGTTGATGGCCTCGATGGCGCCGGTCTCCCCCAGCACCACGTCGGCCTCGGGGAGGTCGAAGTCGATGGAGCCGCGCGCGTCGCGCCGCGTGCGGAGGATCTCGAACAGCGCGTGCATCCGCTCGAAGAGCGGGATGAGACCGGCGTAGCGCTCGCGCAGCTCATCACGTGTGGGCGCGCCCGCCTCGGGCGCGCTCGCGCTGCCGGGGGCGGCAGCGCCCACACCTGCGAGGATCGCGGCGACGTTCGTGTAGGTCATCCGCTCCCTGGTGCGGATCACCGACTTGTAGACCTTGCGGTCGACGAAGCGCCCGCGGCGGTCGATCTCGATGTCGACGGAGAACGTCAGCCGCTCCACTTTCGGATTCAGCGAGCAGATGCCGTTCGAGAGGCGCTCGGGAAGCATCGGCACCGCGCGGCCGGGGAAGTAGACCGAGGTGCCGCGCTCGTACGCTTCCTCATCGAGCTCGCTCCCCTCGGTGACGTAATGCGCGACGTCCGCGATGTGCACGCCGAGGAGGTAGTTGCCGTTCGGCAGCTCGCGCACTTCGACCGCGTCGTCGAAGTCCTTCGCCGTCTCGCCGTCGATGGTGACGATCTCGCGGTCGCGGAGGTCGACGCGTTTGGCGATCTCCTCCGGCGACACCTCCGTCGGGATCTTCTCCGCCTCGGCCAGCACCTCCTCGGGGAAGCGATGCGGGAGATGGAACTTGCGGATGACGATCTCGATGTCGACGCCGGGCTCGCCGATGAATCCGAGGACTTCGACGATGCGGCCGCGGGCCACGCTGCTGGAGCGATCGGGATAACGGTCGATCTCCACGTTGACCATCTCGCCGTCGCGCGCTTCCATGGCGGAGTCGTCGTCGACGAGGATGTCGTGGTCGAGGCGGACGTCGAACGGCACGACGTACGGCTGGTTCGGATCGGCGTGATAGCGGCCCACGACGGTGCGATGCGCGCGGCGGAGGACGCGCACCACCTCGCCGACGATCAGGCGGCGCTGGCGCAGCTTCTGAAACTGCGGATTCTTCTTGTCGATGCGGACGATGACCAGGTCGCCGTTCATCGCGCCCTTGAGGCCCTTGCGGTCGATGTAGATGTCGGGCTCGTCGCCGCCGCCGCCGAAGACGGTGCCGTAGCCGTCCGGGTGCGCGCGGACTCGGCCGGCGGCGTACGGCGTGAACTCGAGCAGCGAGTAGCGCTTGCCGCGCACCGGCACGATGACGCCGTCGTTCTCCAGCTGCTCGACGGCGAGCGCCACCTGGTCGAGCGAGGCGTCGCGGTCGTCGAGACGCTCGAAGATCTCACGCACGGCGAGCAGGCGGCTGCCGCGCTTGCGGAGGAGATCGACGATCGCTTGTTCGAGATCGTTGCGCTGCGGAAGATCGAGTGAAGGTGACACGCGCGCGGCTCCGCGCGCTAACGCGACGAGCGGCTCGCCTTGCCGTCCTTCGATCGCGGCGCGGTGACGCGTTTGGCGGAGATGCGGCGGCGTGCAGGACGGATCGACTCGGCGAATCCGTTGAGCATCGTCTGCGTGCGCAGCTTGTTATGAAGCGTGTTGCGGTGAACGCCGAGCGCTCGCGAAGCCTGGGTGACGTTGCCGCGGCTGGCGGACATCGCCGCGACGATGTACTTCCCCTCGAACGCCTCGACAGCCTGTTCGAGCGTGATGCCGTTCCCGATTAATTCGCGAATGATCTGGTTCAAACGATCATCGATACTGACCATCGAAATTTGCCCCTGAACCGAACTTGTGAGAGGCGGGATTCTACACCCCTCATCGTTCAACGTTGTCACGCAATTTTGAATGACACGCGAAAAAAATTTTCGTGTGCGCGTCCCTTGACAAACACCGACGAAAGGAGCAAGCGAACGATCGCGAGGAGGGTGATGATCGCGCCGATGACGAGCGGCGCGGGACGATACCGCCACGCGATCTCGTGATGCCCGCGCGCCACGCGCAGCGCGCGGAAGACGCCGCGGCGGAACGTTTCCGCGTCGGCGCCGTCGACCGTGGCGCGCCACCCGCGCGCGTGTTGCTGCGTGACCACCAGCGTGCCGTCGAACGGCGCGTCGACGCCGACGTAGAGCGCGCTGGTGGTGAAGGCGGACCACGACGCCGGCGCGATGCGGCCGTCGTCCGCGCGCACGTACGCCATCGGCAGCGCGGCGCGGTTGTGGTAGAAGCCGACCTTCCCGTCGCGCTCCGTCAGGATGTAGCCGATGGACATCGCGCTCACTTCCGCGGAGCTGGTGCGCGACATCGCCGCGTCGTACGCCGCGGCGTAATCTGCGGACGTCAGCGGCGCCGCGGTCCAGGCGTCGAAGCGCCGCTCCAGCAGGTTGATGTAGCCGGCGATCCAGGCGTGGCGGTCGATGACGCGGTTGCGGGTCAGGCCGCTGCGCGCGATCTTCGCGTCGCGCCCCACCGCGCGCGCGTACGGGATCTGATGGGGATCGAACCGCGCGTGCTCGTCGAGCAGCGACAGCGACCGCATCAGCGGATCGGCGCACATCAGCGCGGCGACCGCCATCGCCCAGCGCGGCCGGACGGCGCGGTCGAAGCCCATCGCCGCGAGCGCGCAAATCGCGACGGCCGCCAGCGGCACCACGCGCGACGGGTAGCGGAAGATCATCAACGGCAGGTGCGACAGCAGCGCGCGCGTCGGCGCAAAGTACGCCCCCGCCGCGACGATCATGCAGAGCACGATCACCGCGGCGCAGATGCGCGTCACCGCGCGCGAGCGCTGCACCACCAGCCCCACCGCGGCGAGCAGCGCGGTGAGCAGCCCGGCGTACGCCACCGGGATGAAATGCTGCGACGTCTCGATCGTCACCGGCGAGAGCACCGCCAGCCAGTCGTGCAGCGGCATCGACTCCCACATCATGTGCTGCCGCGTGGCGACGCCGGCGCGGTCGCTGTCGCGCACCCAGTCCAGAAACGGCAGCAGCTGCACGGCGGAGAGCGCCGCCGCGGTGAGCGCCACATTGATGATGTCGCGCCGCCGGATGAGCGCGAAGGCCAGCGCGCCGGCGGCGGCGAAGAACGGCTCGCCGGCCAGGAACGACAGGGCGATGACCAGCGCGCTGCGCTGCGGCGCAACGCCCGCCACCGCGCACCAGAGCACCAGCGGCAACCAGGCGAAGGTGGCCAGGTTGTTGTTGACGTCGACCAGCGACATCGTCGGCCCGCTCAGCATCAGCGCCAGCGCCGCCGCCAGCGCCGCGCCGCTCGAGGCGAAGCGGCGGAAGAGCAGGAACGCGCCGCAGCCGGCGAGCATCAGATGCAGCGCGAGAAACAGCACGTACGCGACGCTGAACGGCAGCACCACGAAGATCCACGCCGGCGGATAGAAGACGCCGGTCTGCGGGTTGGCCAGCCACGGCTCGCCCGACGCGCTGTACGGATTCCACAGCGGCAACCGCCCGTGCCGCAGCTCCTCGGCGGTGAACCAGCGGAGCGGCTGGAAGTAGTCGGAGTGATCGCGGAAGGTGGGGACCTCGTGGCGCAGGAGGAGATTGCTGAAGACGAGGAGGGCGACGATCGCGATGAGGAGGAACGGGAGACGGGAATGTTGAATGTTGAATGTTGAATGTTGAATGTCGGTGCTCATCGATTCATCACCATTCAACATTCAACATCAAACATTCAACATTCCTCGTCATTTTGCGCAGAACCCATTCACGATCACCCTCATCAACCGCACGCCCTCCGCAAAAAACCTTTGCCGTATCCGTTCATCATTCGCGTGCACGGTGTCGGCGTCGTAGTAGTTCACCTTGAACGGCGCGATGCCGTAGGCGGGGATGCCGCGCGCGCGGAACCAGCGGTTGTCCGAGGTCCCGGCGCTGACGAACGGCGCGACGGCGGATCCTGGCTCCGCCTTCGTCATTGCCGACGCGAGGAAGCGGAAGAGCTCCGAGTCGCCCGGGCTCTCCGGCACCGGCGCGGCGGAGAGCAGCACCTGCAGCGACGCTCCGCGCTTCGGCAGCAGCGCTTTCATTTTCGAGAGCATCGCATCGGGCGTCTCGTCATCGAGCAGGCGGATGTCGACGTCCGCGGTCGCGGTGGCGGGGATGCAGTTGGTGCAGCTCCCGGTGTCGATGCGCGTGACGGAGATGGTGTCGCGCAGCAGCGAGCGGTAGCCGCTCGACAGCACCCGATCGATGCGCGCCACGTCGAGCGGCTCGGCGATGGTGCGCAATACCTTCCCTTTCTCGTCGACCTTCGTCTTGCCGAGCGCGTGGAAGCCGCGCGCCACCGCGGGCGTCAGCCGATACGGCGTCGCGATCCGCTGCACCGCCTCGAGCGTGCGGATCATCACTCCCACGCTGCCGCCGCCGTCGGGCGGCGCGGCGGAGTGGCCCGGCGGTCCCTGAAACGTCAGGCGCAGCCAGAGCGGAACCTTCTCCTGCACCTCGATGCCCCAGAAGGTCACCTTGTCGACGACGGTCTCGTTCGTCCCGCCTTCGTTCAGCACCCAGCCGGCATCGGCGAAGAGAGCGGCGTGCTTCTCCAGCAACGCGCCGCAGCCGTGCAGCCCGCCCATCTCCTCGTCGGCGACGGCGAGGAGGATGACGTCGCGGCGCAGCGGCACCTTGCGGCGCTTGAGATCGATGAAGGCCATCAGCTCGGCGATGCCGAGGGACTTGATGTCGAGCGCGCCGCGTCCCCAGATGTAGCCGTTGGCGCGGAGGCCGCCGAACGGCGGCTTGGTCCAGCGCGCGGCGTCGACCGGGACCACGTCGATGTGATGCAGCAGCACCAGCGCCTTCTCGCTGCTGCCCGACGCCAGGCGCGCGTAGAGCGACTGCCGCTTCGGATCGTCGCCGAGGAGGCGGGACTCGATCCCTTCCTTCGCCAGCAACTGCTGCAGGAAGCGCGCACCGGCGGACTCGTTGCCGGGCGGATTGGAGGTGTCGATGCGGAGGTAGGCGACGAGGTTCTCTTCCGCTTCCGCTTCCACCGGATCGCGCTGCACGCTCTCCGCGCGCCGGCAGTGGAACGGCGCGAGGACGATCGCGAGGAGCGCGAGGAGGATGGCGGAGCGCGGCGGCGACACGGCGGCGCGAGTATATGGTCTCGTCGCGCCGCTACTTGGCCTGCACGCCCTCGGGATAGGCGAGAAAACGGCCGCTGCTATAGATGATGTCGCAGTCGAAGTTGGTGATCGGCCCTTCGAGCGATTCGGTGTCGATCTTGCCGTCGTGGCCGCCGGAGACGATGACGTACTTCTGCGCCGGCTTCGTATCGTTCCACGGCATGTCGAGGTAGAAGGAGAAGGCGTTTCCCCACCCGTCGGTGCGCGGCAGGCTGCGGATGTAGGTGGGGGTGAGGGCGCCCAGCACGTTGTTCGTGTCGATCTTCTCGCCGCAGTCGTCGTAGATGGCGCCGCCGGCGGCGTTGTAGTGACCGACCTCGGTGTTGCGCGCCTCCCACGCCGTGGCGATGTTCTTCATGTCGAGCATCGTCCGGCGCTGCTTGGCCCGCTGCACGGCGAGCAGCAGATTGGGGATGGCGATCGCGGCAATGATGCCGATGATGGCCACCACCACGAGCAGCTCGATCAGCGTGAAGCCTTTTCTGGCCATTCTCATCCTCGGAAACCCAGAGCGGACCAAGGGCAATCGGAGTACCACCGCGCCTGGAGCTGCTAATCCATTGCTGAAGCTTCACTTACGTGCGCCGCGCCCAATCGCGAGCACGTAATCTGGCCACTTTCAAGCACCCACTACTGACAAGAAGTGTCAGCCTCACGCCACCGGCTGAGGCATCGTCAATTGCACGTCGGGCTGCTCCTGCTGCAGCGCTTTGTACGACTCGAAGCAGGAACGGCAGCGCGCCTCGTACGACGAGTCGCCGACCTCCACCTGCGCGTCGCCGCCGGAAACGCGCTGCGAGTAGTGCGCGGCGCCGCGGCACCGGACGCACACCGCGTGCATCTTCGACACCTCCTCGGCGACGGCGAGCAACGCGGGCATCGGGCCGAACGGGCGGCGCTGGTAGTCCTGATCGAGGCCGGCGGCGATGACGCGGATGCCGGCGTCGGCCAGCTGCATGCAGACCTCCACCACGCCGGGATCGAAGAACTGCACCTCGTCGATGCCGACCACCTGCACGCCGATCTCGACGCGCGCCAGGAGCTCGGTGCTGGTGGCGACGGAGAAGGCCTTCAGCCGCCGGTCGTCGCGCGAGACGATGTCCTCGGTGCTGAAGCGGTCGTCGATGAACGGCTTGAAGACCTGCACGCGCTGCCGCGCGATGACCGAGCGCCGCAACCGCCGGATCAACTCCTCCGACTTCCCGGAGAACATGCCTCCGGCGATGATTTCAATCCAGCCGCCTTTGTAACCGTCCAAGGGAATCGCCTCCGGGTGGGTTTTGAACAGGATAAACGAGGAAGGTTGAATGTTAAATGTTGAATGTTGAGTGCCGGAGAAGCGCTCCATTCAACATTTAACATTCAACATTCCCGTTTCTGTTACCCTCCTCCTCATCCGGAACTTATTCATAGCCTTCCTGCTGGCCACCGCTGCATCCGCGCAGCCTCCTCCTCTCCGCGTCGGCACCGTCACGGTTCGTGCGCTCGACGTCTATTCGTCCGAGGAGGCGGGGAAGGGGTGGTTTTACCGCGTGGCGGACCGGCTGCACATCGAGACGCGGCAGAGCGTGGTGGAGAAGTTCCTCCTCTTCCACGCCGGCGAGACGTACCGGCCGGAGCTGCTGGCGCAGACGGAGCGCAACCTGCGCGGGCTGCGCTTCCTGAAGTCGGCTTCGGTGGTGGCCCTGCCGCCGCACGACGGCGTGGTCGACGTGGTGGTCACCACGCAGGACGCCTGGTCGATCGCGCCGGAGACGCAGGCCGGCAACAAGGGCGGCGAGAGCACCTTCGGCGCGACGCTCAGCGACTCGAACCTGGTCGGCCTCGGCAAGGAGTTGGAGCTGGAGTGGGACAAGGGCGTCGACCGCAGCCGCCTCGGCCTCAACTACAGCGACCCCTCCTTCTTCGCCGCCTACTGGAACGCAAAGTTCGGCTACGCGGTCAACTCCGACGGCTACGACCATCGCTTCAGCGTGACGCGGCAGTTCTACTCCTTCACCGCGCCGTGGTCCGCCGAGCTGTCGTTCACCGGCTTCAAGCAGGACGACCACATCTACGAGGGCGGCGAGGAGCGCGAGCGCTACCGCCACCATCGCCGCGAGATCGTCGGCAGCTACGGCCGCGCACTCTCGGCCAGCGACAGCGGCGCCACGCGCCTCATCGCCGGCGTGCGCCTGGTCGACAACGCCTTCTCCACCATCCACGAGCAGCCGCTGGCCATCGTTCCCGAGCCGCGCGAGTTCCGATACCTCTTCCTCCGCCTCGACCGCGTGGAGAACGACTTCGTCAAGCTGAACTTCGTCAACAAGGACATCCGCTTCGAGGACTTCAACCTCGGGCGCCAGACCTCGATCGAGGCGGCGTTCTCGCCGCAGGCGTTCGGGCCGGAGTCGAACACGGCCTTTGTCCGCGTGGCCGCCTCCGACGGGCACCGCGTCGGCGAGCGGTCGTTCATGATCCCGGCGGCGAGCGTCTCCTCGCGCTTCGACGGCGGCGCGGCGCACACCGTCGCCTCGTCGTCGCTGCTGATGGTGCAACGCACCGAAGCGAAGTACCCGCGCGCGCTGGTCGGGCGGGTGGCGGTGACCAGCGGCTGGCGCGTCGACCGCGACGTGCAGTTCTTCGCCGACGGCCTCACCGGCCTGCGCGGCTACCGCGCGCACAGCTTCGCCGGCAGCCGCGCCATCGTCCTCAACCTCGAGGAACGCATCTACCTCGGGCGCGAGATCCTGCAGCTCGCCTCACCGGGGTTCGTCGCCTTCATCGACGCCGGCAACGCCACGGAAGGCGGCTTCTCGGAGCTGATGAAGCTGAAGACCGACGTCGGCGTCGGCATCCGCGTCGGACTCCCCCGCACGCCGAAGAACCTGCTGCGCGTCGACTTCTCGTACGCGCTGCAGCCCGATCCGCTGCGGAGGCGCGGCTGGATGGTGTCGTTCTCGAGCGGGCAGGCGTTCTGACGGAGTTGCGCGGTAGCGAGGTCTCGGGGTCTCGCAGCGCCCAAGGCTGACAGGACGCTCGCGCCTCGGCCTTTGGCGCTGCGAGACTTCGCGACCCCCGAGACCCCGCAACGCAGGGCCCAAGGCCGACAGGACGCTCGCGCCTCAGCCTCTGGCGCTGCGAGACCGCGAGACCTCGCTACCTCGCAACCCGCGGGTCAGGCCAGCATCCGCAGCTCGGTGATCCGCGAGCGGAGCTGCTCGGTGACGGCCAGGCCGCGCAGGAGCGAGGCGGTCTTCTCGAACTCCTGCACCATCGCCTCGACCGCCGTCTCGCCCTCGCCGCTCATGATGCCGTCGAGCGCGCGGAGGAAGTGCTTCTCGATCGTCTTGTGGGCGGAGTCGCCGATGAACTCTTCCGCGATGCCGCGGATGCGCGCGGCGAGGTCGACTAGCTCGCCGCTCTCTGCATCGACTCGTTCAGACTTTTTTTTTAAGACCACCAGCTCGGAGGTGATCATCCCGTAGAGGATCTTCGCCACTTCGAACGACGAGATGTTCAGCAGCCTGCCGATCTCGGAGATGGAGCGGTGGCCGTCGATGCGGGTGATGAGGGTCCACTCGTGCGGGTTGAGGGTGACCTGCTCATGGCGATTCTCGCGCGCGTGCAACTCGGGGACGTGATCGACCGACGGGATCTTCTTCGACAGCACGCGCCATTCGTCGAGGCGGCGCGCCGCTTCCATCAGCAGGTTGGTGTTCGACTTGGTGATGGTCTGCCGCTCGGGCTCTTCGCTGGGGGTGAACTGGAACTCGCCCTGGTTCCAGATGGCGAGCGCATAGATCGCCTCCTCGCCCACCATATCGGCGACCGAGGCGTGCACCATCTGCCCGTTCTTCAGATAAATGAAACCGCGGTCCGCGTCACGAGATAGGGTGAATTTACCGGTTTTCCCCGAGACGCTCACCAGCTGAATGATGTCGGGCAACGGCAGTTCTTTGAGAGATCCCTGAAAGGCCATCTGTTGGTTTTGGAGCGCTTTGAGCAGCGTAACCCACGTGTCAGGTGCGGTCAAGAATCTGTAACGACATGACTTTCGACCGCGGTGATCGCCCACAGTCCGAATGCGATTCCCGCCGCCAGCCCCGTCGCGCCGCGCAGGACGTTGGTGCTCTCGCGCAGCCGCGCCAGCTGGGTGAAGCCGTCGACGGCCAGCGGCAGCACGGCGAGGGCCATCACCAGCCGCGCCGCCCGCTCGGTCATCCGCGGCAGCAGGAGGAAGGCGAAGAGCGCCAAGCCGAGGCCGGCGTAGATGGCGGTGCAGCGCGCGCAGATCGGCATCGGCACGCCCCAGACGGCGTAGCAGCGCTCGACGATCCCGTGGCAGAACGGACGGAAAAGGACGCGCCACCGCATCGACGCGCCGTGCGCGATGGCCCAGGTGCAGAGCAGCGACACCGACAGGATGGCGGTGGAAACCGCCGCCAACGCCGCCGCGACGATGGCGCTGTCGCGTTTCACTTGACTGTCGATTGCGGCAGCGACAGCCGGTAAGTCTGCGCGAACGAGTAGGCGCCGACCACCAGCGACCAGAAGATGGTGAAGACGATGCCGATGCAGAACAGCGCCAGGCCGAACGGCGCGATGAACCGCGCGATCAGCCACGCCACGTACGCCAGCGCGTAGTTGCCGGCGTTGCCCTTGATGAAGTTCCAGATGCGCCCGAACTCGAACGCGGCGGAGAAGCGGCGGTCGATGGCGGCGAACAGCAGCGCCGCCGGCATCCAGATGGCGACGATCAGGCTGGTGGGAACCATCAGGCACCAGACGCAGCTGAACATCACGCCGCCCATCGTCTCGGCCACGTCGTTGTGCACGGCGCTCATGGCGATGGTCGGAACCATGGCGGCGAAGACCAGCACGATCATCGGCAGGGCGTAGACCACGCCGACCGCGAACAGGCGCAGGCCTTCATTGAAGTACTCGCCGAGGTCGTCCCAGGCGGGCAGCGGATACTGGACGCCTTCGACCACGTTCCGAACCAGACGGGCCAGATAACCGTAGACGAAGAAGATGCCGACGATGACCACGCCAGCCAGCGTGAAGACCCCGCCCAGCAGGATCTTCTGCATCCACTCCGGATCCTCGAAGGTGAAGGCGAACGGCCGCCCGAAATCGAAGCCGGGACGCACCCGCGGAGGGGGCGGCGGCGGTGGGGGCGGCGGTGTCGGCTGCAGAAGCGGTTGTTCGGTCACAGATAGTTGTACGTGGGAGGGTGCCGGGAGTTTAGCAAATGGAACAAAACACGAGCCGCGGTGGCTTCTAGGCAGCAAGCTTTGAAGGACATCGACCAGCTCGAGTTAGTCATCGAGGACGCCCCGCGACGCGACGGTGTCAGCGTTGGCGTGGTCGCCTCCATCGTCGTTCACGCCCTCGTCGTCCTCTACCTCATCAAGACCTACCGCCCCGTCTCGAAGGACGCCGCCGCGCCGCCGATCGCCCGCTATGTCGAGCTGATCCGCCAGAACCCGCAGCAATTCACCGAGGCGCCGGGACCGAAGGTGCAAAGCGCGCCGCTGACCGCGCCGTTCTCCGACGCCAACCGCGAAGCCGCCGCGCCGCGCCGCACCGGCGACCAGCCCACCACCCGCCCCGGCGACGGCGGCGTCTACGTGCCGCCCACCGCCAGCGGCGGACCGGCCGCGCCGTCGCAGCAGTCGGCCGCACCCGCGGCGCAGCAGCCGCAGCAGCAGGGCACGGAGCAGCAGGCGCAGCAAACGCCACCGCAGGTCAACGACACCTTCGTCTACCGCCCGCAGCAGGCGAGCGCGGCGGCGGGCACCATCGACTGGCGCGGCGCCATCCGCGAGGTGAGCAAGGTGGCCACGCTCGGCGGCGGCGGGCAGGACAACGTCGACCTCGGTAACGCCGGCGGCGAGAAGGGTTTCGCCAAGGACGGCCCGCTCTCGTTCGAGTCGCAGTGGTACCCGTGGGGCGAATACGCGCAGTCGATGATCAGCCGCATCCGCGTGAACTGGTACAACAACATGCCGCAGATCATCCAGACGGGTCTGAAGGGCATGGTGATGATCCGCTTCACCATCCACCGCGACGGCCGCATCAGCGACGTGACCATGCTCAGCAGCTCCGGCATCCCGCCGTACGACTTCGCGGCGAAGAAGGCCATCGAGCTCTCCTCCCCGCTCAACCCGCTGCCGAAGGATTTCCCCAATGACACCGAGCGCGTGACGGCGGGGTTTTTCTATAACTCGGAGCCGCCGGAGCGTTGACGCGCACCATCACCATCCGCCGCCCCGTCACCATCGCGCTCCTCCTGATCGCCACCGCCTCCATCATCGCCATCACTCTCTGGATGTCCGGCAAGAGCTACTCGAACCTGGCGCCGCTGCCGTTCGAGGACCTGCGGCAGCTGTCGAAGCGGCTGGAATCGCCGAACAAGCACGTGTCGATGTACGTCGTGGCGGTGGTGGTCGTCCCGATCATCGCCAACATCCTGCTGTTCATCCCGTTCGGGTTCCTGCTCTTCATCACGCTCTACACCGTCGAGCGTCCCACCATGCAGACGTACGTGCTGACGCTGTTGATCGGCTTCACCTTCACCTGCGGGATCGAGGCGTGGCAGTACTTCCTTCCGTCGCGCGTGGCCGACGTCAACGACATCATCTGGAACACCACCGGCACCTTCGCCGGCGCCATCCTCGGGCATCTCCGCGAACGGGTGCGCTTCGAGTTCGCGTAAAATTCAACCTCTCGGAACCCGATGCTCGAAGAGATCAAGGCGCTCGAGCCGCAACTCAAGCAGATCGTCTATGGCTGCGTGGAGCACGTGCAGGCCACCAAGGCCGCGCTCTATCTCTCCGCCTCGCACGACCTGAACGAGAAGACCTTCGAGATGGTCACCGGCTATCAGTTCCACGATCCGGGACGCCGCACGGTCAAGGCGAACGACGACCTGGTGGACCGCCTGACCGTGAAGCGCAACGCCTTCTTCGTGAACGGCCTGGGCAGCGACATGCGCCTGAGCGAGATGCTCTTCCGCCAAGGCACCGACCGCCTGCTGGCCACGCCGCTGTTCGCGCGCGGGCGGCTGGTCGGCTTCATCGACATGCGCGACAAGGCGGCGAAGAAGCCGTTCGAGGCACCGGACGTCGACGCCGCGCGCAAGATCGCCGACCAGGTGGTGCAGCTGCTCAGCGCGCGCAACCTCTTCGGCATGGCGCCGATCCCGCTGGCGGCGGCCGAGCCGCAGCCGCAACGCATCAACACGCCGGGGCCGATGGCGCCGATCACTTCCGCGCCATCGGTGATGCCGAGCGCGCCCGCGGCGGCGGACCCGCGCACCGACCTCTCGCCCGCGGCGCGCAAGGCGATCGACTCGGCGCGCGAGTTCATGTCGCGCAAGCAGCACGCCGGCAACGCGCCGTCGAAGCGGCTGATCACCGACGAGGACCTGGAAGGCGCGCGCCTCCTCCTCCCCGCCGCCCTGGCCATCCCCGGCGCGCTGCTGGTGGCGCTGACCGCCACGCGCAACGTCTCCGAGGCGCAGGTGGTGGTGTCGTCGAGCATCATGACCGCGGATGCGAACGAGTCGCTGCAGAAGCACATCCGCGGCTGGCTGGAGCGCGCCAACCAGCCGCAGCTCGACGTCCCCCTGCCGCGCATCGTCTATCCCTTCGGCACGCACGGCGAGCACGTCACCGCGGCGCGCATCGGCGCGCTGGTCAGCGCGCCGGTCAACTCGCAGAACGTCGAGGGGCTGGTGGTCTTCACCGTCGCCTTCGCCCAGCCGCCCGACCCGGCGGCGCAGCGCGCGCTGCGCGTGCTGCTGCGGCAGCTCGAGCAGTCGATCGAGGGACTCTCCGGCGGCTCGCGCGACCGCCAGCGCATCGCCGAGAAGCTGCTGGAGCCCGACTTCCAGCGCTACCCCGACCTGGTCGAGCACTGCCGCGAGGTGGCCACTTTGGCGCAGAAATTCGCCCTCGCGCTGGAGCTGCCGCCGGCGCAGGTAGAGACCGTCCGCCTCGCCGCGCTGGTGCACGACGTCGGGCTGCGCCTCATCGACTACGACCGCCTCTATCGCCGCGCCTCGCTGCAGCCGGACGAGCTGAAGGCGATGGCCGAGCATCCCATCATCGGCGCCGCCATCGTCGAGCCGCTCCTCGGCAACGACGTGGCGCAGGCGGTGCTGCGGCATCACGAGCGCGTCGACGGCCGCGGCTACCCCAGCCGCCTGGCCGGCAACGCCATCCCGCTCGCCTCGCGCATCATCCAGATCTGCGACGCCTGGATCGCCATGAGCTCGCGCCGCTCGTATCAGCCGCCCTTCAGCGCACAGGACGCGCGGCGCCGCCTGCTCGAAGGCGCGGGGACGCAGTTCGACGACGCGCTGGTGAAGAAGTTCATGGCGCTGCTGCCTGAGATCGCGCCGTAAGTGCGCTTCCGCGAGCAGCTCCGCAGCCTTCCCCGCCCCGTCTGGATCCTCCTGGCCGGGACCTTCATCAATCGCTTCGGGCAGTTCGTCATGCCCTTCCTCGTCATCTATCTGACGAAGATTGGCTACTCGACGGCGAAGGCCGGCCTGGCGCTCGGCGCGTACGGGCTGGGACACGTCATCGCCTCGTCGATGGGCGGCCACCTCGCCGACCGCATCGGCCGCCGCAACACCATCGTGCTGTCGATGTTCGGCTCCGCGGCGTCGCTGCTGGCGCTGTCGCAGGCGCGGAGCTACCTGCCGATCGTACTGCTGACCATCTGCTCGGCGGCCTTCGGCGAGCTCTATCGCCCCGCGGCGCAGGCGCTGCTGGCCGACCTGATGCCTGAGTCCGAGCGCGTCTTCTCCTTCGCCATGTACCGCTTCGCCGTGAACCTCGGCGTGGCGGCGGGGCCGGCCATGGCCGGGTTCCTCGCCGAGTACTCCTTCTTCTATCTCTTCGCCGGCGACGCGGCGACGTCGGTGATCTACGGCTTCATCGCCCTCTTCGCCCTGCCGCAGGGGCTGCGCACCTACCAGAAGGGCGAGCGGGCCGGCGAGGCGCTGCGCGTCGCCGCGCGCGACACCCGCTTCGTCGTCTTCCTCTGCGCCACGCTGCTGGCCGCGATGATCGACATGCAGATGGGGTCGACCTTCGCCCTGCACGTCACCACCATCGGCTTCCTCCCGCGCGTCTACGGCATGCTCATCTCGCTCAACGCCGTGCTGGTGATCGCTTTCGAGCTGGTCATCACCAACTACACGCAGCGGATGTCGCCGCGGCCGGTGATCGCGTTCGGCTATCTGCTGTGGGGCCTCGGCTTCGCGCTCACCGGCATCGCGCGGACCATCCCCATCCTCGCCGTGACCGTGGCCATCTGGACCTTCGGCGAGATGTTCGCCTCGCCGCTGGCCGGCGCGTACGTCGCACAGATCGCGCCGGAGAAATACCGCGGCCGCTACATGGGCATGCTGGTGACGATGTGGTCCGTCGCGCTCTGCATCGGCCCGCCCCTCGGCACCTTCCTCTTCGAGCACAACCCGGCGGCGCTGTGGGCCTCGTGCGGCGCGCTGGGACTGGCTAGCGCGGCGCTGCTGTACACACGACGACGTCCTGAAAGGTGACGCCCCCCTCCCGCCCGCACCATTGCCCGTGGTGGATCTCGTGCGCGGCGAAGCCCGCCTCGCGGATCAGTTCCAGCAGCGCGCCCAGCTCGATGGCCACGCCGGCCGCGGGGTTGTCGCGGTTGGCGTAGCGCACCGCGCCGTCGGCGTGCGCGAAGTGGAAGCGCGGGTCGAGCGTCGGCAGCCGCGCCGTCGCGAAGTCGTCGAGCAGGAAGAACGTGGCGAACAACCGCCCGCCCGGCGCGAGCACGCGACGCGCCTCGCGCAGGTACTGCCGCGTCTCCTCGAACATCAGGTGCGTGAAGAGCGAGGTGGCGAAGGCGAAATCGAACGAGGCGTCGCCGAACGGGAAGCGGAAACGCGACGCATCCGCGCCGCGCTCCCGATACTCGGACGAGCGGACGTCGACCAGGTGGAAGCGAAAGTTCGGATGCCGCGGCGTGATGTAGCGGCGGCACCAGTCGACGCCGCGCCGGACGATGTCGAAGCCGTCGTACGTCGCGCCCGGATCGAGGACGCGCGTCAGCGGGATGGCCACCCGCCCGATGCCGCTGCCGATGTCGAGCACGCGGTCCGCCGGCCGCAACCCGCCGACGCGCACCAGCAGTCGGGCCATCTCCTCGCCGATCTCGCGGAAGTCGCCCATGCCGACGAAGCGCATCCGCAGCGGCGGCAGCTCGCGGTCGGCCTTGCCGGTCAGCCAGAGGCGGAAGTCGATGTGCGCCGCGGCGAGATACTCCATGGCGTGCCGTGCCTTGCGCCGCAACCGTTTCGTTCCCATGCGCGCGCAACTGTAATGTGTAGGATTGGCGAATGGGACTTACATCGCTGCTGTTCGCCGCGCTGCTGAACTTCCCCGTCACTTACTACCGGCTGCCGAACGGGCTGAAGGTCGTCGTCTCGGAGAGCCACACCTCGCCGACCGTCACCGTCGCCGTCTACTACGGCGTCGGCTTCCGCATCGAGCCGAAGGGACAGACCGGGTTCGCCCACCTCTTCGAGCACATGATGTTTCAGGGCTCGGCCAACGTGAAGAAGCTCGAGCACGCCCGCATCATCGAGTCGGTGGGCGGCAACACCAACGGCTCCACGCGCCTCGACTACACCAACTACTACCAGACCCTCCCCGCCGAGGCGGTGGAGACGGCGCTGTGGCTGGAGGCGGACCGCATGCGCTCGCTCGACGTGAGCGAGGAGAACCTGAAGAACCAGCAGAACGTGGTCAGTGAAGAAGTGCGCGTCAACGTCCTCAATCAGCCGTACCAGTTCTTCGAGTGGCTCGACCTCTGGCAGAACGCCAACACGAACTGGTTCAACGCGCACAACTTCTACGGCGACCTGCGCGACATCGAGGCGGCCAAGATCGACGACGTCCGCCAGTTCTTCAAGACCTACTACGCGCCGAACAACGCGGTGCTGGTGGTGGTCGGCGACGTGGAGGCCGACGCGGTGCGCAAGATGATCGAGAAGCACTTCGGCGACATCCCGCTGCAGTCGGTGCCGGAACGGCCGGACGTCGCCGAGGCGAAGCAGGCGGCGGAGAAGAGGGTGAAGCAGACGGACAAACTGGCGTCGCTGCCGGCGTTCGCCTTCGGATATCACCTCCCCGACCAGGAGTCGGCGGACTTTGCGCCGGCGGTGCTGCTCGACCTCATCCTGCAGGGCGACGACAGCTCGCGGCTCTACCAGCGGCTGGTGAAGGAGAAGGAGATCTCGCTGGACTGGGCGGGCGGCATCAACTTCGAGCTCGGCAACCAGTTCGACTATGACGGCCCGATGCTGCTGGCGGCGCGCACCACGTACAAAGCCGGGCACACCGGCGAGGAGATCCTGAAGGAAGTGGACGAGGTGATCAAAGAGGTGCAGGAGCACGGCGTGACGAAGAAGGAGCTGGCGGACGCCAAGGTGCGCTTCCGCGCGAACTACTACGACCAGGTGGAGTCGACACAGGGGCGGGCCAACCTGCTGGCGTCGTTCGCGCTGTTCCGCGACGACCCGTCGCGCATCAACAAGATCGCGGCGAAGTTCGACGCCGTGACCGCGGCGCAGGTGCAGGAGGTGGCGCGGAAGTACCTCGTGCCCGACAACCGAACGTCGATCGACCGGGTGCCGGAGGTGACGAAATGATCCTGAACGTCCTGTTCGCCGCCGCCGCGGCCGTCACCACCCCGCCCCCGCCCGCCCCCGCCCGCCCCATCACCTGGCCGGCGGTCACCGAGTCGAAGCTCGACAACGGGCTGACGGTGATCCTGGCGCCGCTGCACAACGTGCCGAAGGTGACGCTTGAGCTGGCGTTCCTCTCCGGCCGCGGCTCCGGCGGCGTGGCGCAGCTCGCCGGCCGCGTGGCGCTGGAAGGGACGGCGACGCGCACCAGCAAGGAGATCAAGGAAGAGCTGCGCTCGATCGGCGGCTCGCTCGGCGCCGACGTCGACCGCGACAACACCTCGCTCTCCGGCTCCGCGCTGGCGGAGTTCGCGCCGAAGCTGCTGGAGATCGTCGCCGACGTGGTGCGCAATCCGTCGTACCCCGCGGGCGAGGTTGATCTGGCCAAGACCAACTTCGCCGGCGAGATCGAGGAGCAGCGCTCCTCCCCCGAGTTCGTCGCCTCGGAGCAGATGGCCAAGGCCATCTTCGGCTCGCATCCGTACGCCATCACCGTCCCAGAGCCGGCCGCGGTGGCCAAGATCACCCGCGAGCAGCTCAAGGCCTTCGCCGCCGCAAACTACCTGCCGAACAACGCCTTTCTCGTCGTGGTCGGCGACTTCGAGCCGAAGGCGATGTCGGCCTCGATCGAGAAGTCCTTCGGCTCGTGGAAGCGCGGCACGCTCGCCGCGGCGAAGAAAATCGATCCGCCGAAGCGGCAGAAGCGCGCCATCACCTTCATCGACCGCCCGGGCTCGGTGCAGTCGACGATCGTGATCGGCGCGCTGGCGCCGCCGCGCAGCTCGGCCGACTACCTCGCGCTGCGCACCGCCAGCATGATCTACGGCGGCGCGTTCTATTCGCGCCTGACGCGCAACGTGCGCGAGGCGAAGGGCTACAGCTACTCGCCGTTCAGCAGCGCCGACCTCCGCCGCGTGGCCGGCACCTTCACCGCCGAGGCCTCGGTGCGGAACGAGGTGACCGGCCCCACCATCCTGGAGATCCTCTACGAGCTCGACCGGATGCGCGTCGCGCCGATCACCGACGAGGAGCTGGCCTCGGCCAAGACGCTGAGCGTCGGATCGATGCAACTGGAGCTGGAGACGCAGGCCGGCCTCACCGGCAGGATCGCCACCATCTATATCTACAACTTGAAGCACGATTTTCTGCAGACGTTCCGAGAGGGGATCAACAAGCTGACCGCCGCCGACATCCAGCGCGCCGCCGTCCGCTACTTCGACACCTACCGCGGCGCGATCGTGGTGGTCGGCGACTACGCGCAGGTGGGCGCGCAGGTGGCGCCGTTCGGGGATGTGACGGTGGTGAAGTGATTTCGGTTTATCCTGAGGCGCGCAGACGCCTCAGGATCTGGCGCCCATGTGCGCTGCGCAAGTGGGCGCCAGATCCTGACGCTACGCGTCAGGATAAAATTTATATGAAACGCTTCCTCCCCCTCCTCCTCCTGATCGCCACCTCCGCGGCCGCGCAGACGCGCGCCCGCGCCGTCACTCCGGTCAAGCCGGATGTCTCCGGCAACACGGTCACCGGCATCGTCAGCTCCGTCTCCGGCTCGCTGGTCCGCCTGGCGGACGGCCTGGTCACCATCGACACTACCGGCGCGAAGATCTCGGGCGAGATCGCGCCGGGCGCGCTGCTCTTCGCCGCGCTGAAGCCGGGGAAGGTCGCGGCCAACGCGCCGCTGCCGGCCGCCTACGTGGCGGTGACGCGCACCGCGCAAATCACGCTGAGCGGCGATGTCACCGCGGTCGATCTCTCCGCGAGCACGCTCACGCTCCTCGGCCGCACCATCAAGACCACACCGCAGACCGCCTTTTCATCCGCCTTCCCGACCTTCAAGGCGCTCACGCTCGCCGACATCGTCGTCGGCCAGCCGGTGGTGGTCGAGGCCAACGCCTCCGGCGGTGCGCTGGTCGCCACCAGCGTCCACGTCCTCGACTTCTTCCCGCTGCAGCTGCCGTCGGTCATCCACGGCACGGTGCGCAGCATCGCCAACGACTCGTGGGTGATCAACGCGAACGGCAAGGACGTGACGGTGAAGGTCGACGCGAACACGAAGATCGCCGGCGATCCGAGGGTGGGCGACACGGTGGAGGTCATCGTCAGCGGCAACAACCTCGCGCTGGCCATCCTCAGGATGCCGTCGTTCGGTCCGAAGCCATGATTCCGCGCGGCTTGATCTCGTAGCGCGGGAAGACATCCTTCAGCGACTTCACGGCGAGCTGCTTCACGAGCAGCTCGCCGAAGACGTCGCGAAAGTCGGTCGTGACCGCAAGATCCCACCCCTCAAACAGTTGCTCTGGGGTCAGACCCCTCCACTCGCCGTAGACTCGGCCGCCGCGCACGCCGCCGCCGAGGACCATCATCACGTTGCCGTGGCCGTGGTCGGTGCCGCGGTTGCCGTTCTCGCGCACGGTGCGCCCGAACTCGGACATCGTCACCAGCACGACGTCGGACATGCGCGATCCGAGGTCCTGGGCGAAGGCGGCGATGGCGGCGGAGAAGTTGCGCAGGTTGTTCGTCAGCTGTCCCTGCGTTCCCCCTTCGCCGGCGTGCGTGTCCCAGCCGCCGACGTCGGTGAAGGCGATCTCCAGCCCGACGTTCGCCTTGATGAGCTGCGCGATCTGCTTGAGCGAATTGCCGAGCGGTCCCTGCGGATACGACGCACCGTTCTCGGCCTGCCGCCTGGCCGGATCGGCGCTCTTCAGGATGCGCGTGGCCTCGTATGCATCCTTGTACATCGACTGGAAGGCGTCGCTGACGTCGCCGCGAACGCCGAACTTGGCGATGTCGGGCATGGCCACGGCGTTCGCCTTGCCGCTCAGGATGCGCGGCATGGTCTGCGCCAGCGCCACCGCGCGCAGCGGCGACGGCGCGCGTCCGGCCAACGCGCGGGAGAGGAAGCCGTCCTGCGTGATCTTGACGCCGGGGGTTCCGCACTCCATGAAGTCCTGCGCGTCGAAATGCGAGCGCGTGGCGTCGGGACTGCCGACCGAGTGCACGAAGGCGGCGCTGCGGTCCTTAAAGTACGGAAGCAGCGGACTGAGCGCCGGGTGGAGTCCGAAGAACCCGTCGAGATCGAGCACTTCGTTCTTCGGGATGGCGATGGACGGCCGCGCCGCGTAGTACGCCTTCTCGCCGAACGGGACGACGACGTTCAGGCCGTCGACCGCGCCGCGCTGAAAGACCGCCACGAGCACCTTGCGCCCGTTGGTCGTCGCCGCGCCCGCCATCCGGACGAAGACGTTCGGCAGCAGCGCGCCGGAAACGAGCGCCATGCCGGATGCCTTGATGAATGTTCTGCGTGTGGTCATTGGTCACTCCGGGGTTGCGAGGTTTCGAGGTTGCGTGGTTTCGCGGTCACGCCCACCCCGCAACTTCACTGTTTCTGAAACTCCGGTCCGCCGATCTCCAGCGCCAGCTTCTTGGCGTCGTCGGTCTCCACCACCACGCCCGGCAGCTTGTTCGACGCCAAGTCGACGGCGAAATTCATCCGGTTCACTTCCGCGCCGCTATTCATCCATGCCTCCGCGGCGTCGCTGTAGCCGGTCGGCGGCTGCGCGCCGTACAGCGGTTGCCCGATCTGCTGCAGCGACCGCGCGATGGGGATCGGGTTATTGATCCGCGCGCCACTGGCGCGCAGCGCGGAGATCACGAACTCGAACGGCGTCTTGGTCTTGGCGCGGTAGACCTTCGGGTCCCAGAACTCCCTGCTGTCGATGACCGCCTTGACCGTGGCGCGCAGGTCGCCGCCGGTGTCGAGGAACGTCTTCGCCACGCGGTCCACCAGTGCCTTCGGCGGCTCGTCCGCGACCAGGCGCTGGCAGAGCTTCGTGGCGATGTGCCGCGCGGTGGCCGGCTGCCGCGCCAGGAAGCGGATCATCCGCTCGCCTTCGTCGATGCCGCCGCCGCTGAGACGCTGGCCGAGCACGGTCTTCGCGTCGCGGTCGTGGAGGAACGGGCGGAAGCGGAACGCGCCGCTGTCGCGATCGATCGACCAGCCGGTGAGGACGCGCGCCAGCTCGGTGACGTCCTTCTGCGTGTAGCCGCCGTCGACGCCGAGGGTGTGCAGCTCCATGATCTCCCGCGCGTAGTTCTCGTTGATGGCGTCGCGGCGGCTGCGCGCGTTGTCGAGGTAGAAGAGCATGGCCGGCGACTTCGCCGTCGCCATCAACAAGTCTTCGAACTTGCCCCAGATCCGTGGACGGATGACGTCGCGCTCGTAGCTGGTCAGCAGGAAGCGGTCGATGCCTTTGCCGGCGAAGACGTTGAAGTGATTGAACCAGAAGTCGACCATCACCTCGTCGAGCTGGCGGTCGGATTCGACGGCGCGCACGATGCGCTGCGCGGCGAGCTCACCGAGGATGCGACGGCTCTGCTTGCGCCGCTCGGCCTTCTGGTCCTCGGTGTCGTCCTTGCGCGGGACGTTGATGAGCTCCGCGTTGTCCTTCTTCAAGGTCTCGAAGCGCGCCAGGCGCGTGGCGACCGCGGCGTCGTCGATCCGCTCCGGATGCAGTTGCCGCTCGATCCAGCGGTCGACGCCCTCGGCGGCGACGCGGTCGACCTCGCCGGGCCGCGCGCCGAATCCGAGGCGGTTGAGCGCGTGCTCGGCGCGCTGGCGTTCGGTGAGCTTCGCGCCGGTCAGCAGGGCGAGCGCCGCGATGGCGATGAGGATCCGTTTCATGGGCGTTGGACGCGATGCGCGGCCGAATCGTTTACCGCCGCGGCACGAGCCAGCGTCTGCCGTTCGCGTCGATCACGTCGGCGTCGAAGCCGAACAGCTCGCGCACCCGCTCCGGCTGCAGCACCGCAGCAGGGACGTCGTCGACGATCAGCGAGCCGCGCTGCATCACCAGCATCCGGTCGCTGTACGCCGCGGCCCAGTTGAGGTCGTGCGTGGCGTAGAGCACGGTGGCGCCGGTGCGGTCGACGATGTCGCGCAGCAGCGCGGAGAACTGCTGCACGTGCGAGACGTCGAGCGAGGCCAACGGCTCGTCGAGCAGGATGACGCGCGGTCCCGCGGCGAGCACGCGCGCAAGGAAGACGCGCTTCCGCTCGCCGCCGCTCATCTCGTCGAGGTAGCGGTCGGCGAGATGCGCGGCGTCGCACAACTCGAGCGCGCGCGACGCCTCGTCGTAGTCCGCCGTGCTCTCCCAGGCGAAGCGTCCGAGGAACGGCGCGCGGCCGGAGACGACCACGTCGAGCGCGCGCATGGGGAAGGTGGGATCGGGATCCTGCGGCAGGTAGGCGGCGTTTTTCGCGTACTCCTTCGGCGGCCAGTCGCGCAGGCGGCGCCCGTCGAAGATCACCTCGCCGATCTGCGGCGCCAGCACGCGTGCCAGCATCTTCAGCAGCGTCGACTTGCCCGAGCCGTTCGGGCCGGTGAGCGCCACCAGCTGCGCGCGCTCGAAGGCCGCGCTCACGCCGCGCAGCGCCTCGGTGCCGTCGTAGGCGTACGAGAGCCCGCGCGCCTCTAGCATGGGGCGCATCAGCGGCTCCTCCGCAACAGCGAGAGGAAGAACGGCACGCCGAGCACCGCGGTGAAGGCGCCGATGGGCAGCTCGGACGAGGCGAGGACGACGCGCGAGACGAGGTCGGCCAGGACCACCAGCACGCCGCCGCCCAGCGCGCAGAGCGGCAGGAGGAAGCGGAAGTCGCGGCGCCAGATCAGCCGGATCAGGTGCGGCACCAGCAGGCCGACGAAGCCGATGATGCCGCTGACGGCGACGGCGGCGCCGGTGATGATCGAGCCGGTGAGGAATCCGATCAGCTTGACGCGCTCCACGTCGACGCCGCGCGACTTCGCGTCGTCTTCGCCGAAGGCGAGCATGCGCAGGTCGTTGGCCAGCGCGGCGAGCACGATCATCGCCGCGGCCAGCAGCACTGCCAGCAGCGCCACGTCGCTCCACGACGCGCCGAAGAGCGTCCCCATCATCCAGCGCAGCGCGGCGGTCAGATCGCTCTGCCGCGACAGCGCGAAGGAGATGAGGATCACCGCGGAGAAGAAGGCGTTGAGCACCAGGCCGGAGAGCAACAGGCGCGTCGGGTCGGTGTACTCGCGCCGCCGCGCCAGGAGAAAGACGGCGCCGGTCGCCGCCAGCGCGCCGCCGAAGGCCACCAGCGGCACCAGCCCGGGGATGCGCGAGAGTCCGAGCGCGGTGGCGATGGCCGCGCCGCAGGCGGCGCCGCCGGAGACGCCGAGGATGAAGGGATCGGCCAGCGGGTTGCGCAGCAGGGTCTGGAAGGTGAGCCCGGCCACGGCGAGCGTGGCGCCGATGAGCGCGGCGAGCAGCGCGCGCGGCACGCGCAATTGAAAGAGGATGGCGCGCGCGGTGGCGTCGCCGTCGATTGCCGCGCGCAGTGGGACGGAGGTCGAGCCGGCGGCGACCGCAATCAGTAAAGAGAGGATCAGCAGCGCGCTCAGCGCGGCGACGGCGGGGAGGAAGCGCGAAGTTCCCACGCGTGGAGTATCGCATTCAGCCGCTGCGCCGCCTGCGCCACGCGCGGACCGGGGCGCGTGAAGACCGCCTCGTCGACGCGCGCCACCATCAGCCCCGAAACGTGCGCGCGGCGCATCAGCGCGTCGATCTGCGCCGGCCCCACCGACTTGTCGGGGACGAGCAGGATGTCCGGCGGCGCGGCGACGAACGACTCCAGCGAGTACTGCGGCCAGCCGGTGACCGCTGCCGCGTTCCGCGCGCCGGTGAGCGCGAAGAGATCGTCGGCGAACGTCTCGCGGCCGCCGACGTAGAGCGGGTCGGTCCAGACCGCGAGCATCACCCGCGGCGCGCGGGAACGCGTGCGCCGCTGCGCGTTCAGCGCGGTCTCGAGCGTCGCGACGGCATCGTCGCTCTTCACGCCGAGCGCTTCGCCGATGCGGCGCATGGAGACCGCGATGTCGGAGAGGCGCTCGTTGCGCACCACGATCAGAGGGATGTGCACCGACTCCAGCGCGCGCGCGACGTTCGGATGGAGGCCGGCGGCGTTGGCGATGACCACGTCGGGCTTCAGCGCCACGATCTTCTCCACGTCGGGCTGCACGCCGCCCACTTTGGGCAGCGTCTTCGCGCGCGCCGGCTCGTCGGAGTAGTCGTCGGTGCCGACCACGCCGTCGCCGGCGCCGAGGGCGAAGATCATCTCGGTGACGTTGGGAGCGAGGGAGACGACGCGGCGCGGTATGTAGCGCGCGGGCTCGGGGGCGCCGCAGGAGAGGAGAGCGAGCAGCGAGCAGCGAGCGGCGAGCAGGAGCAGCCGGCGAACGGCCAACTGCCGACGGCCAACGATCAACTGCGGATTAACTCTCGCCGCCCTCGTCGTCGTCGAGGTCGTTGTTGATGCCGAGACGCGAGCAGGCGGCGGCGTACATCTGCTTCGACGCGTTGATCGCATTCTGCAGTTCGGCGATGCGGTCCTTCACCTTGGCCAGCTCTTCTTCGATCTGATCCTTCAGGTCCGAGATCTCCTGCTTCGTGACCTGAAGCGTCGTCTCGTAGAACTTTCTTTGCTGATCGGTGATGACCGCCATTGCGTCTCCTCGCCTGTAAATGTGGAGCGCGGATTATAGCTTGAAGTCGACGCGCACCGGCGTCCACGATTTCACGCGCGCGCCGTCCTTCGTTCCCGGCGTGAAGGTCGAGCGGCGCACGCTCTGCGCCGCCGCCTCGTTGAGGATCGGATTCACGCTGCTGAGAACCCGCGTCTCGACCACCTGTCCGTTTTCGTTGATCAGCGCATTGATGATGACCGAGCCCTGGATGCGCTGCATGCGCGCGATCTGGGGATACTGCGCCAGCGCCTGCCGCGTCATGCGGGCGGGCGTGAGGCCGGCGGCGCCCTGGTCGATCAGGTCGCCGGTCTGCGCGCGCGCCGCCTGCGGCTCCGGCTCGGCCACCGGCTGCGGGGCGGCGGGCTGCGGCGCGGGAACGACCGGCTGCGGCGCCGGCGCCGCCGGCTGCGGCGCGGGAGCCACGGTCTGCGTGGGGACCGGCGCGGCGGGCTGCGGGGTCGGCGTCACCGGGCGCGCCGGCGCCTGCGTCGTGGTCTGCTGCTGCTGGCGCTGGAGCTGCTCGAGGCGCGCGCGCTCGGCGAGGAGGCGCTTGCGCACTTCCTCGTCGACCTTGCTCAGGTCGATGGCGGGAGTGGTGGCGGTCGGCGCGACGGTGCCCGGCGCGGGGACGATCGTGCCGGTCGGCGCGGCGGCCGACGCCGTGAGCGGCGCGACCGAGGCGGTGGTGGCAGTCGGTGCGGGGGCGGGCGCGGGGCCGGCCGGCTTGCGCAGCGCGAACCAGGCGCCGGCGGCGGCGAGGGCGGCGACCAGCCCGATGACGATGAAGATGACGGGCGACTTGCTCTTCGCCGCCGGCGCCGCGTCGATCACGGATGGATGCGACGAGTCCCACGTCGGCATCGGCGTCGCGGCGGCAGCGGCGGCCGGCACCAGCGGCGCGACCGGCGCGGGCTTCGGCGGCGGAGGCGGAACGGCGATCGGCCGCAGCTCGTTGCGCGGCGCCGGCTCGGGCTCCGGCTCGTGCATCAGCGGGGAGTCGACGCGCGCCGGCAGCGGCTCGGGGCTGCTGAGCCGGTGCATGTAGATGGCAAGGTCGGCGCTGGTCGGCGTCGGCTTGAAGCTGTAGAGGACCGCGTCGATGTCGCGCTGCATCTCGCCCGCGGTCTGGTAGCGGCTGGCCGGATCCTTGTGCAGCGCCTTGAGCACGATCTTGTCGATGACGGGCGTGACCTCGTCGTTGGTCTCCGACGGCGGCACCACGCGCGCCTCGCGCACCTGCTCCAGGATCGACATCTCGTTGTCGCCGGAGAAGAGCTTGCGCGCGGTGAGCATCTCGTAGAGCACCGTGGCCAGGGCGAAGACGTCGGAGCGCTTGTCGATGTTGCGGCCCCACGCCTGCTCCGGCGACATGTACTGCAGCTTGCCCTTCAGCGCGCCGGCCTGCGTGTGCGACGCCTTCGACGCCGCCTTGGCGATCCCGAAGTCGCACAGCTTGATGTCGCCTTCCTCGGAGATGAGCACGTTCTGCGGCGAGACGTCGCGGTGGACCAGCCCCATCTCCTTCCCCTCGAAATCGTGCTTGCGGTGCGCGTAGTCGAGCGCCGCCGCGATCTTCGAGGCGATGAAGAGCGCCAGCTCCACCGACATCGGATGGTCGTGATCCTGCGCCCGCTTCAGGATCGCCTTGAGGTCCGAGCCCTCGATGTACTCCATGGCGATGTAATAGGAGCTCTGGATCTTTCCGAGGTCGTAGATATGGATGATGTTGTTGTGGTTGAGCTGCGCGGCCAGCTTGGCCTCATCGATGAACATCTCGATGAAGTCCTGGTTGTCGGAGAGGTGCGGGAGGATCTTCTTGATGGCGACGATCTTCTGGAAGCCTTCCACGCCGCGCATGCGCGCCTTCCAGACCTCGGCCATCCCGCCGGTGGCGATCTTCTCCAGCAGCACGTACTGGCCGAAGCGGATGCCGTCGGCCGGCTCTTCTTCCTCCACCGGCGCAGGCGCGGGCGCGGGCGCCGGCGCGATCAGCGGCGAGGAGACCGGCATCTTGTCGAGCGCCGGGATCTTGTCGGTCTTGAACGACACCGCCGCCGGCTGCTGGGCGGGCGGGGGGGTGGGGCGCGGTGCGGCGGGAGTGAGAGTGGGAGGAACGGCCGTGGTGCTGCCGGAGGTGCGGCGGGCGTTCTTCTCCAGGCCGGAGAGGGTGTCCTCGACCGACTTGTCGAAGTCGGCCTTCGGTGCTCGTGCCGCGGTCGGCGCGGGAGCGGGCGGCGCCGGCTCCACCTTCTTCTTCTGCGGCATCACGCCGCCGAGCGTGTCGGCCAGCAGCTTGTCGACGTCATCGGTGGGCTTCATCGATCTCCTCGCAGGGGAAGCGGCCCGATCATCGACCAGGTCGCCGAAAATTTCGTTCGACGTGAGCGTCCGGTCCGCCTGATTCGCCGTCGGCGCCGCGGTGAGGCGCACGCCGAGCATCTGCTGCACTTTGCCGAGGAACTCGGTCTCCGAGTAGGGCTTGGGAAGGATATCGGAAGCGCCGAGACGGACGGCATCCTGTTTCGGACTCTTCCCGGTGTAGCCGGAAACGGTCAGCAGGATGGGGATCTGCTGCAGCGCGTCGCGGCCGCGGATGGCGCGGATCAGATCGGCGGTGCTGACCTTGGGAACCACCGAGGAGAGGACGATCAGCTGCGGCCGGGGCCCGTCGAGGGCCCGGAGCGCTTCCTCGCCGTCCCGGGCGAACGAAGGCGCGAACGGCTGGCCGGCGAGCGCCTGCCTCACACGGTCGGTATAGCGAGGCTCGTACTCGACAACGAGAATGTTTTCAGGCATGTACGGACCGGGCGATTTTCGCACAGTTTCAACCAACTTGCTTTTCGAACCGCGCTTCCGCATACTCTCCCCGCACTTCCGTGCGGCGATCTTGAAACAGGCATTCCTGCCGGGCGTTTAGAGAACGGTTTCTCCGCCCAGACCTCGCCGGCTTCCAGGTAATCGGAAGAGACGCAATACCCAGGTTCGTGAGCTTGAATGACACCAGACAATCGTCAACCGCGTAAGCGACGCCGGCGCAGACGCCGTCCAGGCGGAGCCGCAGACGGCGCGCAGCCCGTCGCCAACGGCAACGTCGCTCCTCCCAACGGCAACGTCGCCTATCAATCCGACCAGAACGGCGGAGGGGGGCGGCGGCGACGCCGTTCGCGCCGGCGCAACAAGGGCGGCGGCTACCAGCCGTCGCCGGACATGAGCGTCCCGCCGTCGCCGGGCGAGATCCCCTCCAGCGAGCTCCTCCCCGCCTCCGGCGTCCTCTGGATCAAGCCGAACGGCGCGGGCCTCCTGGTGCAGCCGTCCAACAACTACGTGCCGCAGCAGGGCGACGCCCTGGTGCCGCGCGCGGTCATCGAACGGCTCCACCTCCAGCCGGGCCTCCACCTGGCCGGCAGCGCGCGCCGCGCCGGCAACAACCTCGAGTTCATCGGGTTGGAGCAGGTGGAGGGACTCTCGCTCGAGGAGTACCGCGAGAGCCGCCGTCCCTTCTCCGAGCTGATCTCCATCGATCCGAACCACATGTTCAAGCTGGAGACGGAGCCGGAGCGCCTGACCACGCGCGTGGTCGATCTGCTGACGCCGATCGGCAAGGGCCAGCGCTGCCTGGTGGTCGCGCCGCCGAAGGCGGGCAAGACGACGCTGCTGAAGGACATCGCGCACGGCCTGAATCGCAACCATCCCGAGGTCACCCTCTTCGTCCTGCTCGTCGACGAGCGGCCCGAGGAAGTGACCGACTTCCGCCGCTCGGTGGAGAAGGGCGAAGTGGTCGCCTCCAGCTCCGACGAGACCGCGGAGAATCACATCCAGATCGCCGAGGTGGTGCTGGAGCGCGCGCGGCGCCTGGTGGAGATGAAGCAGGATGTGGTCATCCTTTGCGACTCCATCACGCGCATGTCACGCGCGTACAACAACGAGCAGCGAGGATCGGGAAAGATCCTCTCCGGCGGCATCGACGCGCGGACCATGGAGAAGCCGCGGCGCTTCTTCGGCGCGGCGCGCAACGCGGAGGATTGGGGCTCTTTGACCATCATCGCCACCGCGCTGGTCGACACCGGCTCGCGCATGGACGAAGTGATCTTCCAGGAGTTCAAGGGAACCGGCAACACGGAGATCGTCCTCGACCGCGGGCTGTTCGAGCGCCGGATTTTCCCGGCCATGAACATCGCGCAGACGGGCACACGTAAGGAAGAAAAGCTGCTTCCGCCGACGGTTCTGCAGAAAGTTCATACGCTGCGGCGGGCGCTGGCGGGGACCGATCCGATGAACGCGATGAAGATGTTGATCGAGCGTCTTCAGAAGTTTCCGACGAACGACAGTTTTTTGAAGAGCTTCTAGATTTTTTTGAATCGCGTCCGGTCGCGCATTTATCCACTTTTCCTCTCGCCAATCGTGTTAAAAAGACCCTAAACTTACCGTCCGAGGATCCAGTACAACAGGAGGATTTATGTCTGTTCGCCGAAGTTCGTTGTTTCGCGCGATCGTGGCTGTCGCTGTCGTCGCTTTGTCGGCGGCCCCGTCACTTCTCGCGCAGGTTACCAGCGGCAACATCGCCGGCACCGTCTCGTCGTCGACCGACAAGAGCGTTCTGCCCGGCGTGACGGTCGAAGCCGTTCACGTTCCGACCGGAACGCGCTACGACACGGTCAGCGGCGCCAACGGCCGCTACACCATTCCGAACGTCCGGCCGGGCGGCCCGTACCGGATTACCGGCACGCTCGAAGGCTTCAAGACCGCCACGGTGAACGTGCCGGAAGCGAAGCTCGGCATCACCACCGAAGTGCCGCTGGCGATGTCGCTGGCCGCGGTGACCGAGGCCATCACCGTCACCGCCGCGGCGTACGACGTGATGAATCCGAACCGCACCGGCTCGACCTCGCAGGTGACGCAGGAGCAGATCGAAACGCTCCCCACCGTCAACCGCAGCCTGCAGGACTACGCCCGCACCAACCCGTACTTCGTGGTCGATCCCTCGGACCCGAGCGGCACGCTGATGAACGTCGCCGGCCGCAACAACCGCTACAACTCGATCCTGATCGACGGCGCGGTGAACAACGACCTGTTCGGTCTCGCCGCCAGCGGCACCCCGGGCGGCCAGGCCAGCACGCAGCCCATCGCGCTCGACGCGCTCGAGCAGCTGCAGATGGTCGTCTCGCCGTATGACGTCCGCCAGGGCGGCTTCACCGGCGGCGGCGTGAACGTCGTCACCCGCTCCGGAACGAACGACTTCCACGGCTCGATCTTCTACGCGCCGCGCACCGAGGCGCTGGTCGGCGACGGACCCTTCGGCACCGGCGTCTCGAACTTCGACCAGAAGCAGTACGGCGGCCGCATCGGCGGTCCGATCGTGCGCGACCGCCTCTTCTTCTTCGGCAGCGGCGAGATCAACCGCCGCAAGGAGCCGACCGGCGTCTCCGCCGACGCCTCCGCCAGCCAGACCAACGTCGCCGCGCAGGCCGCGCAGGTGCGCGACTTCCTGATCGCCACCTACCATTACGATCCGGGCCCACTCAGCGACTTCCCGAAGAAGACCGACAGCGACCTCGGCTTCCTCCGCTTCGACTGGAACGCCAACAACAACAACAACCTCACCCTGCGCCACAACTACGTGAAGGGCGGCACCGACGTCGTCGCCAACCGTAACTCCGGCGCCTACCGCTTCCAGACCGCCACCTACAACCAGGCGGACAAGACCAACTCCAGCGTGGCCCAGCTCAACAGCGTCTTCGGCGCCAACTCCTTCAACGAGGCGCGCGTCACCTACCAGACCATCCGCGACCTTCGCGCCACGCCGGTCACCTTCCCCTCCATCGAGATCGGCGGAGCGGAACAGAACCCGCTGATCGCCGTCGGCACGGAGCGTTTCTCCGGCGCCAACACCCTCGACCAGGACGTCACCGAGCTGACCGACGACTTCACCTGGATCAAGGGCAATCACTCCCTGACCGTCGGCACGCACAACGAGTTCTTCGAGTTCAAGAACCTCTTCCTCTCCGACGTCTACGGCTACTACCACTTCTCCGGCGCCTCCAACACCGACGTCGCCGGCGCGGTGGCCAACTTCATCGCCAACCGCCCGGACATCTACCGCATCAGCTTCGCCAACGGCTCCGACCCGAAGGCGCCCACGGCGTTCAAGGTGCGGCAGTACGGTCTCTACGTCAGCGACACCTGGCGCGCGTCGAACAACGTGACCCTCACCTTCGGACTCCGCGGCGACCTGCCGGAGTTCGCCAAGGCCCCGTCCGACAACCCGCTGACGGTGGCGGCGCTCGGCTTCAGCACCGCGCAGACGCCGAAGCAGGACTGGACCCTTTCCCCGCGCATCGGCTTCAACTGGAGCATCCCCGGCGCCACGCGGCAGCAGCTTCGCGGCGGCGTGGGCATCTTCGCCGGCCGCGCGCCGTACGTCTGGATCTCCAACGCGTACGCCAACACCGGCGTCGAGGCCAGCTCCCTCGGCTGCGTCGCCCCGGCCTGCACGCCGCCGGTCTTCAACCCCGACCTGGCTGCGCAGCCGCGCACCGGAACGGGCGCCGTGCCGTCGGTCGACCTCATCGACTCCGACTTCGATTTCCCGCGCGTGATGCGCACCACCCTCGGCTACGACCGCGACCTGTTCTTCGGCATCGCCGCCTCCGCCGAGATCCTCTACTCGCAGACCCAGAAGGACGTCTTCTATTACAACGTGAACAAGAACCGCATCGGCACCAACCCGTGGGACGGCCGCCCGACCTACCGGTCGAGCACCAGCTCCATCCTCGATGCGATCCTGCTCTCCAACACCGGCAAGGGCCACGAGCTGACCGAGACCCTCACCCTCAGCCGCCCCTTCAACAACGGCATCTCGCTCTCGGCCAACTACGCGCATCAGAAGGCCCAGTCGGCGTTCGACGCCACCTCCAGCCGCGCCATCTCCAACTGGCGCTTCATGCCGACCCGCGGCGACATCTTCCGGCAGGAGCTCTCCACCACGCAGTTCCAGCAGGAGCACCGCTTCAACATCGCCGCCTCGTATGACTTCAAGACCGGCCGCTTCGGCCACTCCGTCGGCCTCTTCTACAACGCCGAGAGCGGCCGTCCGTTCTCGCTGCTGGTCGGCGGCGACCCGAACACCGACGGCCAGACCGGCGACGATCTGCTCTTCGTCCCCAACGCCGCGGCCAACGTGATCGTCTGCCCCTCGGGCACGCTGCGGAACGTCTCCGCCACGCTGCCCTGCGGCACCACCGGCACGGCGACCACCACCCCGGCGCTCAACCCGGTCGACACCTCGCTGTTCAACAACTACATCGGCTCCCTCGGCGTGAACACCAGCAAGGCCGGCATCCTGAAGCGCAACACCGCGGCCGAGCCGTGGTCGCGCGAGCTCGACTTCCACTACGCGCTCGACGTCCCGGTGAAGTTCGCCAGCGTCCAGCTCACCGCCGACGTGCTCAACCTGCTGAACATGTTCGACAAGAACTCCGGCGTGGTGCGCTTCGTCAGCAACCAGACCACCACGGTGGCCACCTACAACGCCGCGGCCAGCACCGCCGCCGGCCGCCTGGTCTACCAGGAGCCGACCTCGCAGTTCTCCAACGGCCAGCGCACCGAGTCGATCACCAACGCCACCACCGGCACCACCTCGTTCTCCACCTTCTCCAACCCCAACGGCCCCTACACCACCGCCTTCCTCCGCTCGCGGTGGCAGGCGCGCTGGGGCGTCCGCCTGAGCTTCTAGCTTTTCGTACGATTCGTACTATCGAGAGGGCCACCGCAAGGTGGCCCTCTTCGTTTTTGCGGCGATAATCCGCCGTCATGCGACGCCTCGCCCTCGTCCTCGTCCTCCTCGCCGCCTCCGCCCAGGCCGCCCCTCCCAAACTGATCGTCGTCGTCTCCATCGATCAGTTCCCGTCGTACTACCTGGAGCGCTACGCCAACGTCATCGGCGAGGACGGCTTCAAGCGGTTGACGCGCGAGGGGACCTTCTTCGTCAACTCGGCCTATCCGTACGCCAACACCTTCACCGGGCCGGGGCACGCGTCGATCGGGACGGGGCACACGCCGGCCGAGAGCGGCATCGTCGCCAACAACTGGTACGTCTGGACCCAGGACGGCAGGATGGAGCGGGTCTATTGCGCGCAGGACGACAACGCCGAACCGGTGCCGCCGATCGACGACCCGAAGATCCGCAAGGACAACTCCCGCTCGCCGCTCAACCTCTCCGCCGCCGGCCTCGGCGACCGGCTGCAGGAGAAGGACCGGCAGTCGAAGGTCTACTCCGTCTCCCTCAAGGACCGCGCCGCCATCCTGATGGGCGGGCGGAAGGCATGGGGCGCGTTCTGGTTCGACGGCAGGGTCAAGCGCTTCATGACCTCGACCTACTACTCGCATCGCCTGGAGACGCTCGTCGCCGGCTTCAACAAGACGCTCCCCGCGCGCGTGAAGAAGGAGATGTACTGGGATCTCGACGAGAAGACCAAGGCGGCGAAGGTCTTCGACCCCGAGGACCTGCGCAAGGGAGTGAAGTCGGACAAGTACGGCCTCGGCGTGGAGTTCCGCCATCCGATCCGGGACCTCGATGCGCTGACGTACACGCCGTACGGCAACGACCTGGTCCTCGACCTGGCGCGCGCCATCATCCGCGGCGAGCAGCTCGGCGCCGACGCGCATCCCGACATCCTCTTCGTCAGCCTCTCGTCAACCGACTATCTCGGCCATGCCTTCGGCCCCGACTCGTGGGAGGCGGCGGACAGCGTGGTGCGCACCGACCGCCAGCTGGCGAAGTTCTTCGCCGAGCTGCGCAAGCAGTTCGGCGGCAGCGTGACCGTGGCCGTCACCGCCGACCACGGCGTGCAGTCGATCCCGGTCATCGCCATGCGGAAGAGCCACACCTACGCCGACCGCGTCAACATGGAGACGCCCGAGTCGCAGCCGCGGAAGGATCTGGAGGCCGACGCCGCGCGGCGCCTCGGCGCCTCGGCGCCGCTGAACCTGATCCGCCTCTTCGACGAGGGGGCGTTCTACCTCGACTTCTCCAAACTTCCCGGCGGCGTCGACGCCGAGCAGGCGCGCCGCGCCTACCGCGACTCGGCGCGCGCCATGGCCGGCGTGGCCGACGCCTTCACCAGCGAGCAGCTGGCCATGCCCAATCCGTCGCCGTCCGCCGTGGAGCGCGCGGTGCGCAACTCCTTCCGCCGCGACCGCAGCGGCGACGTGCTGGTCGAGCTGAAGGCCGGCTACATCTGGGACTACGACGGCCTGGGCACCACGCACGGCCAGCCCGTCCCCGACGACCAGCGCGTCCCGGTCATGCTGTGGGGCGCGGGCATCGTGCACGGCGACGAGGCCTGCGCCGCCGGCCCCGCCTCCCCGCTCGACCTGGCGCGCACGCTCGGCAAGCTGGTCGGCGTCGACGCGGGAGGGAAGCTGAGCAACGACCTCGCCTGCGCGCGCACGAAGTGAGACCCATTTATCCTGCGCCGCGAAGACGGCGCAGGATCTGGCGCCCACTTGCGCAGCGCGTTTGGGCACCAGATCCTGACGCCTGCGGCGCCAGGATAAACTCGGATCTGGCGCCCACTTGCGCAGCGCGTATAGGCACCAGATCCTGACGCCTGCGGCGCCAGGATAAACTCGAGGCGCCCCCTTGCGCCGCGATTGCAATGCCCAGGACAAACATGTAAACTTCCGGATGTAAATCCACTCAACGACGCAGCACGTGGTTCCGCGCGGTCGCGTGGTCGACGGAGGTGTCATGTCTCAAGCATTTCACGCAGCGTCCTCGTCCCGCGTTACCAGCAACATTGGTCATCGCCATCTGTCGCTGATGTTTATGGTCGCGCTATTCGTCTGTCCCTGGTACTTACGGGCGGCTTCGGGGAGCGAGTTCCCTTGCGATTCGGCAACCATCGGCCGGCACCTGATAGACGGAAAGCTTCAGAAGGCGCTGAAGCTGAGCATCAAGTGTGAAGAGAAAAATCTGCGGGACATCAATGAGAGCTTCGCGAATCAAATTCTGAAGGGCGCGTATCTGGTCAGCGCACAAATTCTTACGACGCAGGGCAAATTCGACAGTGCGCGCGAACGGATCACCAAAGCAAAGGCGATCCCGGACTCCTTTTTGGTCGCTTTAGACGAGCTTGTCTACACCACGGACGGGTATTTGCTGGAGCGATCGGGTAGAACGGCAGAGGCGATCGAGCTTTATCAGAAGGTTGCCACACCCTTTGCGTTGGTAGAGCTAGGCAAGATTCATCTTAAGGCAGGACGCACTGACGACGCGTTGAGGGTCATTACCGACTCCCTCAAGCTCGATCCTTCCAGTCCGGCGGCACACGCGATCCTGGGTGAGATTCTCGAGCGGTCGGACAAGGCTGCGGCGTTGCGGGAGTACCGACGCTCGATGGCTCTTGCCACGCAAAGGCGTAATCCCACCGTTGTCGCACTGGTTTATCTCGAGGTGGCTCGTGCCAAGAGAGGCATTGATCGATTGCACTGATTCTGCTCGGTCGAGAAATGCGCACGCGTCTAGTTGACGACGAAAAACGCGTAGGTTGAGCCGCCAGAGATCCGGTGGATATTGCGCGGCGTGTTCCCGGGTCCACTACGGCAGGGATGATTGCCACCGATGGTGATCCTCAACCTCACGCGCCTTCGACGACGATCATGTTCGCTTGCGCGCACGACTCACGGACCTTCTTCGCCTCCGCGTACTCGGGCGATTCGCGCCAGGCCTTGGCCTTCTCGACGCTCTCGAACTCGAGGACGACTAGGCGCCGCGGCGTCCAGTCGCCGTCGAGCACTTCGCTGCGGCCGCCGCGGACGAGATAGCGCCCGCCGTGCGCGGCGATGGCTGCCGAGGCGAGACGCTTGTAGTCTTCGTAGCGGGCGGGGTCGAGGACTTCGATGTCGACGATGATCAGTGCAGACATGAAGCGAATGATGGCATGAGCCGCGTACTGATCACCGGCGCCGCGGGACTCGTCGCTGCGGCGCTCGCGGATGCGTATCGCGATCACGACGTCGTCGCGCTCGCGCACGGCGATCTCGACATCACCGATGAGCTCGCGGTCGAGGCACTGGTGCAGCGCGAACGGCCGGACATCATCTTCAACTGCGCGGTGATCGGAGTCGATGCGTGCGAGAGCGACCCATTGCTCGCCTCGCGCGTCAATGAGCTCGGGCCGGCGCATCTCGCATCGGCCGCGGAGCGCGTCGGTGCGGCCATCGTCCACTTCAGCAGCAACTACGTGTTCGACGGCGATCGCGCCGGCGGCCTTCCCTACACGATCGACGACGAGCCACGCCCGATCAACGTCTACGGCGCAACCAAGCTCCTCGGCGAGCGCGCGGTGACGCGCGCCGCGGCGCGCGCGTTCGTGATCCGCACCTCGTGGGTCTTCGGCGCCGCGAAATCCAGCTTCCTCGGCACGGTCGCGGCGCGCCTGCGCCGCGGCGAGCGCGTGCAGGCCATCCGCAATACGTTCGCGAGCACGACCTTCGTGGGCGATCTCGCGTCGCGCGTTGTCGCGATCGTCGAGCGCGGCGACGCCGGCACCTACCACGTCGTCAACGCGGGCGTTTGTTCGTACGAAACGTTCGCGCGCGAAGCCGCGCGTCTGGTCGACGCGCGGGCGACGCTCATCGAAACGACGCTCGAATCGCGCCCCGCCCCGCGCCCGCACTGGACGCCGATGCGTTGCCTCCTCTCCGAGCGCCTCGGCCTGCCGCCGATGCGAGGGTGGGAGTCGGCGCTCGCGGAGTACGCCGGGGCGCGCACGAAATGGTAGGGAAATGCGCCGCGCCGCCCCTCCTCTCGCGCAGCTCGTATTCCTGCGTGATCGCGGAGTCGTACTCCGCCTCGCTGCCGGCGTGTGCCGGCTTCCCGAGCGGCCGTTCGAACGTGAGCTCGAGCAAACCGGCAGCGAATATCGAGAGCATGCTCGAGACTAAGGTTACACTCCGCCCACCGGTTGAACGTCAATCCAGGCACGAGGCTCGGCCCTTACGAGATCACCGCCGCCATCGGCGCGGGCGGCATGGGTGAGGTCTACCGCGCGCGCGACACGCGGCTCGAGCGCTCGGTGGCCATCAAAGTCCTGCCGGAGCGGCTCTCGGCGAACCCGCAACTGCGCGAGCGCTTCGCGCGCGAGGCGAAGGCGATCTCCAACCTCTCACACCCGCACATCTGCGCGCTGTACGACGTCGGGCAGTCCGAGGGCGCCGACTACCTGGTGATGGAGCTGCTGGAAGGCGAGACGCTCGCCGACCGGCTGGCCAAGGGCCCGCTCCCCTCGGAACAGGTGATCCGCTACGGCGTGCAGATCGCCGAGGCGCTGCACGCGGCGCATCGATCGGGAATCGTCCACCGCGACCTGAAACCGGGCAACGTGATGCTGACGAAGTCGGGAGCGAAGCTGCTCGACTTCGGCCTGGCCAGTGTGGGCGCTGCCGCCCCCGGCAGCGCGCCCGAGGCGGGCGCGCCCACACAGGTGCAGGCCACCGAGCGCCGCCCGCTGACCGAGGATGGCGTGGTGCTGGGGACGTTCCAGTACATGGCGCCGGAGCAGGTGGAGGGACAGCCGGCCGACGCGCGCACCGACATCTTCGCCCTCGGCGTCACGCTCTACGAGATGGCCACCGGACGGCGCGCGTTCGACGGGAAGACGCGCGCCAGCCTGATCGCCTCCATCCTCGACCGCGAGCCGCCGCCGATCTCCTCGGTCGCGCCGGCGTCGCCGCTGGCGCTCGACCGCGTCATCCGCGCCTGCATGGCCAAGGATCCGGACGAGCGGTGGCAGAACGCGCACGACGTGGCCACCGAGCTGCGCTGGGTGGGCGACACCAGCAGCCAGATGCTCGCCGAGCGCGGGCGCCGCGGCATGTCGCGGCGCGCGCTGTGGGGGGCGATCGGCGCGATCGCCGGCATCGCCGTCGGCGCGATCGGGACGTGGCTGGCGACGCGCGACGCACGCCCGTCCGCGCCGGTGGCGCGCTTCAACATGGCGCTGCCGCCGCAGGCGCCGCTGTTCTACGGTACCCAACCGTCGGTGGCCATCTCGCCCGACGGCACGCGCATCATCTATATCTCGCGCTCCGGCGAGGAGGAATCGCTCTACACCCGCGGCATCGGACAGCCGGCGCCGGCGCTCATCCCCGGCACCGAAGAGGGCGAGCTTCCGGTCTTCTCGCCCGACGGCCGCTCGCTCGCCTTCACGGCGCGCGGCAAATTGAAGAAGGCCGGCCTCGACGGCGGCCTCCCCGTCGTCATCGCCGACCTCGCCGGCGGCAGCCTCGGGATCTGCTGGGGCGGCGACACCATCTATTACGTGCGCGGTTTCAGCGGCGGCATCTGGTCGGTCCCGGCCGCGGGAGGGCCGTCGAAGCAGCTGATCAAGGTCGACCCGGAGCACGGCGCGCGCGCCATCATCTGGCCCGACCTTCTCCCGGACGGCAAGACCATGCTGACCACCGTCTGGAACAACGGCTCCTGGGACGACGCGAAGATCGTGGCCTATCCGCTGGACGGCGGCGCGCCGAAGACGATCATCGACGGCGGCGCGGTCGCGCGCTATGTCCCGACCGGACATCTCCTCTACGTCCGCGGCGGCACGCTCTACGGGGTCGGCTTCGACGCGGCCGGGCTGCGGGTTACCGGCGCGCCGGTGGCGCTGGTGGCCGGCGTGGCCACGGGCGTGATCAACGGCGAAGCGCACTACGCCGTCTCGCGCAACGGCACGCTGCTCTACGCCGCCGGCGGCGTGCTGGAGAACAAGCGCACGCTGCTCTGGGTGGACCGCCGCGGCAACGAGCAGCCGGTGGTGCCGACGCAGCGCCCGTACGGCCCCTTCGCCATCTCACCCGACGGCCGCACCATCGCCGTGACGCTGGAGACGTCGACCTTCGACGTCTGGCAGCTCGACGTCGAGCGCGACTCGCTCAGCCGCGTCTCCTTCGGCGGCGACGACAGCGGTCCGGCCTGGACGCCGGACGGGGGCCACATCCTCTTCAGCTCCAGCCGCACCGGCCGCACCAACCTCTGGTGGGCCGCCACGGACAACAGCAGCGCCGAGCAGCGGCTCGTCACCGCCGACGACCGCGACGAGTACGTCAACGGCATCTCCCCCGACGGCCGCTTCGCCGCCGTCTTCCAGGAGAACGGCGGCGAGACGCACAACGACGTCGCGCTGCTCTCGCTCCAGGACCGCAAGATGCAGCCGTTCCTCGCCTCGCGCTTCAACGAGGCCGACGGCCTGTTCTCGCCCGACGGCACGTGGTTCCTCTACACCTCCGACGAGTCGGGGGCGCGCGAGCTCTACATCCGCCCCTTCCCCGGACCGGGCGGGAAGTGGCAGGTGTCGACCGGCGGCGCCGACGGCGGCACCTTCGCGCACAACGGGCGGGAGATCCTCTACCGCCACGGCACGAAGTTCTTCACCGTGCCGCTGGAGCTGGCGCCGCGCGTCCGCGTCGGCAAGCCGCAGTTCCTCTTCGAGAAAACGCATCGCCAGGGGACGTGGGATCTGGCGAAGGACGACCAGCGGATCATGCTCATCCGCGACGACACGCCGCGCACCACCGGCCAGCTGCAGATCGTCATGAACTGGTTCGAGGAGCTGAAGCGGCGGGTGCCGTCGCAGTAGCCGTCGCAGTTTGTTCGCCGTTTGGTCAACGAGGCTGAAGGATGGAACGCCTACTCTGTCCCAGCCACACTACATAAGGAGCGCATGACATGAAGCGACTGGTCCTGGTTCTCATCGTTCTCTTCACCGCTGCAACGCTCTTCGCCGGAGGCAAGGAGTGCGACCTCAAGGCGCACAAGGCGAAGAACGTCGAGCTCACCGGCACGCTGGCCAAAGGCGAAGGCACTCACGGCGTCTTCCGCACCAGCTCCGGCGAAACGTACAACGTCTGCGAGAAGACCAAGAGCGCCGTGCTGAAGTCCGCCGCCGACGGCACCGTGAAGATCACCGGCAAGGTGGTCAGCTGCGGCAGCGGCGAAGAGCTGATGATCGAGTCCGCCAAGAAGATGTAAACCCCGCGAAGGGCAATCGTACGTTTCGTACGATTGCCCTCCTCGCGAAACCGGTAGCTGTTCTTTCGCCGGTGCCCGAGGGAAGCCCCCTCGAACAACTGCGCGCGCTCGGCGAGATCGAACCGGCAACAGCGGATCTCGATGACCTGCCTGAACCGCTCGTACTCCCCCGTGGAATCGAAGGGCCTTCCGCGGTCCTCCGCCGTCTGCGCCGGAATGAGCGCTGAGTCGTGGCCCCGTACCCCGACTCTTCAGCCATCGTGAAACTTGCGATTCGCGAGCCCGAATCGCTCGCGTTGCGGCGCTACCTCCGGACGAGACGGCCGCTGGTGTCCAGCGCTCTAGCCCGTACCGAGGTTTTACGCGCGCTCCTTCCCGCAGGCGATGAAGCGGTGAGTCGAGGCCGCGATGTGCTCCAGCGGCTCGACCTTGTGCGCCTGGGCTCCTGCGCGACGCGCTGTCGCACACGCCCTCGCTACGGTCATCCTGACGGTCAATGCCCCGCCGTTCCCGACGGCGCGGGGCATCGCGGGAGCGCTTTGATCAGCGAGGCCTTGTCGGCGCACTGCGGGCCCGGGCGGGAGGTGCTGAAGACGTCGCCGGTCTGGCCCGGACAGACCGCCTGGACCATCAGCATCATCCCGCGGTCCTCGTGGCCGAGGAAGTGGCAGTGCAGGACGAAGGCACCGGTGTAGTCCTCGAAGCGCTGGCGGATCACCACCCGCACCCCGGCATGGTCGGCGTCGCCTCCCTGATTGTTGTCGTCGCCGGTGTCGTTGTCGGGGAGAGTGATGCTGTCCTGCCAGATCGGGTCGGGATATTTCCTGAGCCGGTACGTCCCCGTCTTCTTGTCCAGCGTTTCCCTCCCCACCACCTGGAAGGGGTTGGTGTGGATGTGGAAGACGTGGAACGGCGGGGCTCCCTCGTTCGAGTTGATGTTCTGCGACAGATGCCACTCCTCGCCCCCCTCGGGATCGAGCGGCACGGTGAAGTTCGCGCAGCGGGGGTCGAACTGCACGAATTTCAGCTCTTCGTCCCTGACGCGCATCTGCATTCCGAACCGGCCGTTCGCCACGGGAAGCGAGGGCGGATTGCCGGCGCCGAGGACCTGGAACTGCACGTTCCGGATCGGCTGGTTCCTGCGCGGCGCGATCGGCCTGAGAAAGTCCGGCAGCGGGGGGAGGGCTTTGGGGAAGGTCATCGATCTCTCCGCGCAGCCCCGGTCCTCGGGCTTCGGCCCGCCCGGCTTGCAGATGTAGACCGCCAGCAGCGCCGGCTGCCGGTCGTCTCCCGGCGCCAGCAGATCGAGCGCCTTGCGGGTCTCCGCGCGGAGCCCTCCCTTCCCGGTCCCTTTCTCCGTCTTGATCTCCCCTCCCTGATTCTCGATCGCCCCGATGACCTCGTACGGAATCCACACCAGGCTGCCCGCCAGGGAAGGCGGCGCCTTCACCAGAAAGTCGGCCCGGTTGCCGGGCGAGAGCTGGAACTTGTGGTCGGCCATGGTGAGCAGCGGCTGCAGGAGGTAGTTTTTCGGGCTGAACCGCACACCGTCCATGGCGATCTGGCGCGCCTGGATCCTGTCCTTCTTCGGCCGCAAGCCGTCGAGGTCGATCACCAGCTGCGCGCTCGCCTCCATGGTGGCGCTGATCACCCGCCAGCGCTGGACCTCGCCGGGATTCATGGTGATCCGCGGCGCGAACTGCCCGTTGATCAGCGGCATGGGAGTGCCGGGAGGGAGCTCCTTGTCGCCGGGTTTCTCCACCTCGGGGAACTGGCGGCCGACCCGCGTCACGGAGGTGAAGTTCAGATCGTGCACCTGCTGCAGGATCATCACCTTCTCGACCAGCCTGCCCTTGTATTGCGCCTGCAGCCAGTCGTCGAACGGTCCCTCGACGATCAGCGCTCCCGCCATGCCGTTGCCGACCTGCTCCGCGGTCGAGCCGTGCTTGTGCGGGTGATACCAATGCGTTCCCTCCGGCTGCCTCTCATTGAGCGGATCGATCTCGTACTGGAACTCACCCGTCACCTGGTTCTCATGCCGCCCATGCGGGAACCCCTGCCCGGGCGGACTCAGTTCCAGGAACACCCAGTCCTGCGGCTTCTGCGGCGAGACGTGCGCGCCGTGAAAATGGAGGTTGGTCGTATTCGAGCCGTGGAAGCAGTTCATCCCGGCCGGCTCGGTTTTCTGGAAGCAGCATTGCGGAGGATTGAGCAACGAGGCCGGACAGTCGCACAACCCCGGGCCCGCACCCGCCCAGACGCACTTCTCGGAGTCGGAGGACGGCGGGAGCCGGTTCTTCAGCAGCACGCGGATCGAATCCCCTTTGTGCGTCCCGTCCGCGCGCCGTACCCGCAGCGTGGGGCCGGGGAAGGCGAGCCTGCCGCTGACCGGGTCGCGGTACATCCGTCCCGCGAACGTCTTCTCCTCGCACGTCCTGGTCACCGTGTTGAACACCGGCACCTTGATCATGCTCGGCCAGACCTCCAGCGTCGTGCTCAACACGCCCTCTTCCGCCCGCAGGGTGGTGAGCTCCTTCAACTCCTCCTGCACCAGGTCGCCGCAGCGCGGGATGACCACGCCGTCGACCTCGACCGCGCCCTTCGGCAGCGCCTGGGCAGAGGCGGCCGGCGCGGCGAGGAGAACGACGACCACGAACAGGGCCGCGACAGACCTGCGGATCATTGCAGTGCTCCTCTCGTCTTCGTCTGATGGATTCGCTGAAGCCAGGACTTAAAAAACGAACTTAGGCTCGTTCCCTGACGGCGTCAAGGTTGGGGGCGCGTCAGTCGGTCAGATCGACAGTCCGGCGTCGCCTTCGAGAACCGACGTCTTCAGCCGCGGGCGCTCTCCGCTCTTCCACAGTGCGGCGGTGTGCAATACCCGATACCTGATCGGCCCGCCGTCCGGTCTTCCGCTGGAGGCAATGGGGCGTGGGATGCAGACGAACTCTGTGAGCATCTGGCCGGCCGACAACCGAACCTTCGCATACCCGTGTCCTCCCAGATCGACGAACTCGAGGTGCGGAGCCAGATCCGGGTTGGACAGTGACCGTGCGCGCTTCAGGTCGAAGCTCTTTGCATATTCGAGGCACGAACGGACGCCGTGCTTCAACAGCATGTTGAAGGTCCAGTCGGGCTTCGCATCCCCACCCTTGTCGGCGAGAAACAGCGGCCGCAGCGGTGCGTCCTTCGGAAGTCTGTGCTCGTGGGACTCCATGGCGCCTGGACTGACCAGGGAGGCGCCCACGAAGCTCAGGCCGACCGGCTCGAACTTGCCGGGCGGAAGCTCCGCGGCCGCATAACCGGCCCAGAAGCTGTGGCGGTCGCCCGAGACGATGGCGAAGCCTGTGATCTTCGCGTCGCGTACGAGCTGATAGATTTCAGCGCGCTCCGCGAAGGCGGTGCCGTAATCGCCCCCGCCGAAGGCCGCGAATGTGTCTTTGGGCCACGACTCCTTGGTCAGACCCGAGGGGAGGTTCTGCGGGTCGGCGCGCCGATCGAGCGCGCCCAGCGAGTTGCCCCAGATTTTCCACGTCGCGGTCGAGCTTGCGAGCTTGTCCTTGAACCAGGCCTTCTGCTCCGCCCCCAGGATCGTTTGCGGCGGCGCGCTCCGTTGCGGGTTGGGGACATGCGCCTCGTTGAAGCGGACCTCCGCGGGCGGATTGCCGCCGTCGTAGGCGCGCCCGCCGTCCAGAACCCGCATCGCGGACTCAGGAAACATCCCCAGGAACTCGTCGCCGCCGAGCTTTTCGAGAGAGGGATCGCTGAAGGGATCCGCGCTGCGATAGCTGTGCTGATCGGTAATGATCAGGTCGAGGTGCCGGCCGTAACGCAGCGCGCGGTAGCCCTTGAGGCTGTTGATCGCCGTCAGGTTGTTCGGTTCCACCCCCAGCCCGTTGCGATCGAACTCTTTGATGGCCACGTCTTTTACGGCGGGTGGATCGAAGCGCTCCAGCAGGCGGTTCCCCCGGGAGACACGCGCGGGGAGATATTCGAACCAGGCCTGATTCGCCGCGACCTTGATGCTCTGGCCGGGCTGCTCGAACCCCCCCGCCTTGACGATGCTCTGCCAGCCCTGCCACGAGAATTCGTGGTTGTCCCAGATCGCGACGAACGGCCAGCGCGCGCGCGCGTCCTGGAGGTCGGGATCGGCGAGATAGCCTTTGTACACGGCGCGGTAGCCATCGAGGGTCAGCGGGATGTGGAAGTTGCCGACCTTGTGGCCGTCCGGGATGCGCGCGACCTCATAGATCGTGCGGTCGTAGCGTGTCTTCACCTCGTCGGGGTACTGGACCACCTCGTAGATGAAGTCACCGAGGTGCAGGACGAACCCGAGCCGCTCGGCGGCGGGAGCGCGTTCATCCTCGTAGATCATCCGGCGATAGGCGTTGAGCTTGCCCTCGTTGATGTCCTGGCAGCTCACGAACGCGAAGTTCACCGCGCGGGGATCGTCCGGCGATGGCGCGGTGATCGTGCGGCCGACCCGGCTGCCATTTCCGTCGGTGTCCGCGAAGCGATACCAGTAAGTGCGCGCCGGCTTCAGCCCGCCGATCAGAACGCGCGCGGTCCAGTCCGCGGCGCTCGAGACCGGTGTCCGCGCGTGCGCGATGACCCGGCTGAATGTCTCGTCGTCCGCTACCTCCACGGTCAGGAACTGCTGCCGCGTCCCGTCGGGGAATGGACGCCTGGTCCAGAGGATCACGCTGTGCGGATCGGGATCGCCCGAGGCGACTCCCTGAGGATAGAGATCACGCCGTTCATGCCATGGGACACGCGAGCCGTGGGCCGGTCCAACCCATGCGAGCGACGCACCGATTGCTGCGGCAGTCTTGAGAAAAGATCGGCGGCTGATCCTCATTTCTCGCTCTCCGTCCGGGCCGCAGGATGCCATACCACCCGCTTCGCATTGCATGGCTCTCATCGATCGTCACGAGAATGTCTCCTGAGGCGGGGGGCGTTTCCCGCCTGCCCCCGGTTTTGCAATACTCCCCGGCGTGTACCGCTTCCTCCGCTACGTCCCGAAGAACCGCCTGAGCCGGACCATCGGCCGGCTGGTGCATGCGCGGTGGCCGAGCCCGATCGCGCGGCGGCTGGTGCGGTGGTTCGCGCGCACCTACCAGATCGACGTCGACGCGGCCGGCAAGCCGGCGCACGAGTACCCGTCCATCGGACACTTTTTCATCCGCGACCTGCGCGAGGGGCTGCGCCCCATCGAGAGCGAGCTGGTCAGCCCGGTCGACGGCACACTGCGCAGCTTCGGCGTCGTCGCCGGCGGCCGCCTGGAGCAGATCAAAGGCAAGGACTACACCGTGGCCCGCTTCCTCGGCGACGACGCGTCGGCGCATCGCTACGAGGGGGGCGCGTTCTTCAACCTCTACCTCTCGCCGCAGGACTACCACCACGTCCACTCGCCGGTGGGCGGCGGGGTCACGAACAGCGTGCACATCCCCGGCAAGCTCTGGCCCGTCAACGACTGGTCGATGCACAACATCGACGAGCTCTTCGCCGTCAACGAGCGGGTGGTGACCTACATCGAGTCGGCGGCGTACGGCCTGGTGGCGGTGACCATGATCGGGGCGACGAACGTCGGCAAGATGTCGGTGGTCTACGACTCCTTCATCTCCAACACGCCGCGGACCAAGGCGGCCAAGCGCAGCTACGCGCCGCCGATCCCCATCAACGCCGGCGACCGGTTAGGGACGTTCCACATGGGCTCGAGCGTGGTGGTGCTGCTCGAGCCGGGACGCATCGACCTCGGACGGGTGCGTCTGGAGGCGGGGAAGAAAGTGCACTACGGGGCGGCGATCCTGCACAGCAAGTAAGCGAGGCGCTTCGCGGGGCGAGGGACACTCGGCACGCTCATGGCGATAGCCCTTCTCCCCGCTTGCGGGGAGAAGGTGCCCGAAGGGCGGATGAGACTTCACCCGCCGCGCGCGACGCGGCGGACCAACCGCGGACGAAGATGGAAACGGGTCCCGTCCGTGTGGCAAAACTACGGTTTCGCAAAAA
>Ga0157377_10000108_pt1 | contig 56604 bp, 54 predicted proteins | sample M55metaG_FD_121116 | JGI IMG/M metagenome (GOLD analysis project Ga0157377, IMG submission 121116) | Miscanthus rhizosphere microbial communities from Kellogg Biological Station, Michigan, USA - M5-5 metaG | ecosystem: Host-associated > Plants > Roots > Rhizosphere > Soil | place: USA: Michigan...
CGCGACAAGGCCGCCGGCAACGCCATGCCCGACGACGGCATCCAGGACCTCGCCGACAAGGCCGCCAGCGCCTACTCCAAAGAGCTCAACTTCTCCCTCTCCGACGGCGAGCGCAACCTGCTCATGCTGATCGACGAGGCCTTCAACCGCATCCGCGACGGTGCCTTCGGCACCTGCACCAACTGCGGCAACGTGATCGGCGAGAAGCGCCTCGCCGCCGTCCCCTGGACGCCGTTCTGTATCGATTGCCAGGAGATGCAGGAGAAAGGGCTTCTTTCTTAGGTTGTTGCAGAGAGACGAGGAATGTTGAATGTTTAATGTTGAATGTTAAATGACCGTGCAAATCATTAAACATTAAACATTTAACATTCAACATTCCCGTCCTCCAATGCCAAAAGCGCTGAACACGGTCCTCGCCCAAATCACCGCTGGCACCCCTCCTGCCGCGATTCTCGTAGGTGGGACGAGCGACTACCTCTCCGAACAAGCCTTCCGCGACATCCGCGACGCCATCGTTGCCGCGAAGCCGGGTATCGCCATAGAAAGCTTCGAGGCCGGTACCGAGCTGGCCTCCATCCTCGACTCCTACCGCACCGGCTCGCTCTTCGGCGGCGGGCGGCTGCTGATCGTCCCCGAGGTCAACGCGTTCGTTTCGGCCAAGGAACTGTCATCGTTGCTCGACAAGGCGGTGGCGGACTGGAAATCGGCTAAGACGGACAAGAAGCGCGCGTCGTCGTCGGCCAAGCTGCTGCACGTCCTCGGCCTGGCCGGCTGCGACCTGGAGATGACCGACCGGCAGATCGTCTCGGCGCTCGGCGTGCCGCTCGAGGGACCGGTGGCCGACATGCTCGCCTTCTGCCGCGCCACCGGCAAGAAGGCGGGGCGCGGCGAGGACGATGCGGCGCTGCTGACCGAGGCGGTCGCGCGCGGCGGCGCGCCGTCGACGTACCTCCTGATGCGCACTGGCGAAGTGCCGCGCGACTCCGCGACCGTCGAGCTGATCGATCGACACGGGGCAGTCGTCGTCGCCGACATCACCCGCGAGTCGTTCCCCGGCCTGCTCGCCGCGACCATCGAGGAGCTGGCGGCCGAGGCGCAGGTGAAGTTCGACGGCAAGGCGATCGCCGCGTTGCGCTCGCGGCTCGGCATCGACCGCCTCCTCGCCGACAAGTTCTCGCGCGACGTTCCCGACCTCCGCTTCGCCGTCTCCGAGGCCGAGCGGCTGATCACGCTTGCCGGGACCGGCGGGCGGGTGTCGGCGGAGATGATCGAGCGCGAAGTAGCCTCGGTGGAAGGCGGCGCGCGCTACGAGTTCGGCTCGCTCTTCACCGAAGGGAAGATCGTCGAGGCCATCGGCAAGCTGCGCGACCTCGTGGCGCAGGCGCGCCGCGACGACGCCAAGGCGCCGATCGAGATCCACTACGGCAAGTTCCTCTTCCCGCTCGCCGACGAGCTGCGGCAGTTGATCGGCATCGTCTCCTACGCGCGCACCAACCGCCTCGACCTCCGGGCCTCGATGACCTACAACCGCTTCAAGGACACCGTCGCCGACCGCCTCGGCGACTACCTGAAGGCGAACGGCATCGTGCGCCAGAAGCCGCACCCTTTCCCGCTGCACAAGAAATGGGAGGCAGCGCGCGCGCACTCGGAGGCCTCGCTCTTCGCCGCGCTGGCGGCCATCGCGGATCTCGAGATCAAGCGAAAGTCCGGTGGCATTCCGGTCGATGTGGGGATGGAGGCCTTCCTTCTGAGTAAACTCTGAGCCCGCATGTCCATCCGTTCAGTCGACCGCGCCGCGTGGCGTGCCCTCTTCGCCGCGCAGCTCGGTTGGATGCTCGACGCGATGGACTTTCTCCTCTTCAACGTCGCCATCATCCCGATCCAGAAAGAATTCGGCCTGTCGAAGCCGGCCGTGGGCGCGCTGCTCGCCGTCGGTCTGGCCGCCGGCGCGGTGGGCGGCGTGGTGTTCGGGCCCATCGCCGATCGCATCGGCCGCGTGCGGGCGCTGACGCTCTCCATCCTCCTCTACTCCGGCGCGACCGCCGGCCTGGCCACCAGCAGCGCGATCTGGCAGCTCGTCGCCTGGCGCGTCCTGGTCGGGCTGGGGATGGGAGGGGAGTGGTCGTGCGGCTCGGTACTCGTCGCCGAGACGTGGCCGGCCGAGCATCGCGGGAAAGCGATGGGCATCATGCAGGCGGGATGGGCGGTGGGGGCGCTCTTCGCCTATGGACTCTCGGCGCTGCTGCTCGGACGGATCGGATGGCGCCAGCTTTTTCTCATCGGCGCGCTGCCGGCGATTGCCGCATTCTTCATCCGCCGTAAGGTGGAAGAGCCGCCGCTCTGGACTCAGCGGAAGCGCGAGCCGTCGAACTGGTCGGAGATCTTCGCGCCGCCGTTCAGGCGGTTCACCATCATCGCCACCACCATCGCCGCCAGCGTGCTGCTCGCGTACTGGGGGGTGACGTCGTGGCTGCCGTCGTTCCTCGCCGCGCCGATTGCCGAAGGAGGGGCGGCGCTGACGGTAACCAAAGGCGCGGCATGGCTGACCGTGGTGCAGGTTGGCGCATTCTTCGGCTACATCAGCTTCGGCTGGATCTCGGATCGCCTGGGTCGGCGGCCGGCCTTCGCCTTCTTCATGCTCGCGGCGACGATTCTCGTGCCGCTGTTCGCCTTCTATGCGCGGACGCCGCTGCTGTTGCTGTCGATCGGGCTGCTGGTCGGTTTCTTCATGCACGGATACTTCTCGATGTTCGGCGCGATGCTGGCGGAGCTGTACCCGACGCGAATCCGCGCCAGCGCTCAGGGCTTCTGCTACAACAGCGGCCGCCTGCTCTCCGCCGCCGCGCCGTTCGGCATCGGGGCGTTCGCGCAGCGATACGGATTCGCCACGGTCATCGCCGCCGCGGCGTTCTTCTTCGCCCTCGGCGGCGCGCTGGTGTGGCTGCTGCCGGAGACGAAAGGAGCGGAGCTGTGATCACGTCATCCCGAGCGTTAGCGAGGGACCTGGTGGCGCGGGTGGCGCGCCGCCCACCCCTGCAGGTCCCTCGCTACGCTCGGGATGACGCCGGAGCGGACGTATGATCGACCTTTCCGCCGACCTCGGCGAAGGCTCGCCCGGCGAAGACGAGATCTGGCCGCTGATCACCTCCGCGAACGTCGCGTGCGGCGGCCACACCGGCGACGCCGACTCGATGCTCCATGCCGCGCGGCGCGCGCGCGAGCACGGCGTGCGGTTCGGCGCGCATCCGTCGTATCCAGATCGCGAGAACTTCGGGCGCAAGTCGATGAGCATGGCGCCGACGTCGCTGCGGGCGTCGCTCGTGGCGCAGATCAACGCCTTGCGCGAATTCGCGCCGGTCGAGCACGTCAAACCGCACGGCGCGCTCTACAACGACGCGCACCACGACATCATCCGCGCCGCCGTGATCGCGGAGGCGCTGGCCGAGGTCGGGGACGTGGCCATCGTCTGCCCCGACCGTTCGGCCATGGCTACCGCCGCGCGCGCGAACGGCATCCGCGTCATCCGCGAGGCGTTTGCAGATCGCCGCTACAACCCCGACGGCTCGCTCGTCTCGCGCGCGGAGCCGGGCGCGCTCCTCGATGTCGACGAGGCCGCGGCGCAGGCGGCCCTCCTGGCGTCGGAGCGCGCCGTCATCGCGGGCGACGGCACGCGCCTCTCCGTCCCGCACGACACCATCTGCATCCACGCCGACATGGCACACGCCGTCGAACGGCTGCGCGCCATACGCCAACGCATCGGAGGATTTTGAATGAAACGTTTCGCCCTCGCCGCCCTCCTTGTCGCCCTCTCGCTGGCCGCCGCCGCGCAGCAGTTCGATCTCTCGATCGACACCATCATGCGCGGGCAGGGGCTGGTGGGCTGGGAGCCGGAGGACCTCCGCTGGTCGCCCGACGGCGCGCGCGTCTACTTCAGCTGGAAGCAGTACAGCGAGCCGCTGGAAAAGGACCGCGACACCTATGTCGCCAACCGCGACGGCAGCGGTCTGCGCAAGTTGTCCGATGACGAGAAGAAGGACGCGCCGCCGGCGGGTAACGCGCAATGGACGCGTGACCGGATGCGCGCCGTCTTCACCGACGACGGCGACATCTATCTCTGGTCGGCCGGCAAGCGGCGCGCGCTGACGCAGACCAACGACACGGAGTCCGGCCCGCAGTGGACGTACGATGAGAAAAGAGTCACGTTTATACGTGCGAATAACGTGTACGCGATTGACCCGGCCGCTGGCACCGTCGAGCAGCTCACCAACGTCGCCGCCTCCGACGCCACCAACCCGCTATGGGACGACAAGAAGGATACCGAGTCGCAGGAGTACCTGAAGAAAGAGGAGCGCAAGCTGCTCGACGTCATCGAGCGCCGCGCGAAGAAGCGCGATGAAGACGAGGCGAAGCGGAAGAAGGAGCATCCGCTCAAGCCGTTCAAGCTGGAGCGGAAGCAGACCGTCGTCGCGGCCAAACTGACGCCGGACGGCAAGTACGTCGTGGCGCTGATCAACAACGAGAACGACAAGGTCAAGAAGACCATCGTCCCGGCCTACGTCACCGAATCGGCCTACACCGACACCATCCCGTCGCGCGAGAAGGTCGGCGACCTCCAGCCGCCCTCGCGCCTGGCCATCCTCAACACCGCCAACGGCGAACAGAAATGGTTCGAGCACGGCATGAAGGCCTTACCTTCCAACGACTTAGCCCGGGGTCAGACCCCTCCACAGGCGGTAGAGAGGGAGGGGAAGGAGAGCGAGCAGAAGACGGAGAAGAGCGAGGGGACGCAACGCGAAAGCGCCACGCCGAAAGATCGAGAGGTCTCGCTGCGCATGCCGCAGTGGTCCGACGACGGCAAGCGCGCGTTCGTCGTGGTCCGCTCCTCGGACAACAAGGACGCCTGGGTGATGGCCTTCGACGCGTCGACCTCGCGCGGCCATGTCATCGCCACCATCCACGACGACGCGTGGGTCCGCTTCGACCCCGCCAACGGCTACGGCTGGCTCGCTGACAACCAGACCATCTATTTCCCCTCCGAGCAGAGCGGCTACATGCACCTCTACGAAGTCGGCTACGACGGCGGCGGGCCGCGCGCGATGACTTCCGGCGAGTGGGAAGTCGACTCCGTCGTGCTGTCGAAAGACAAAAAGTTGTTCTACCTCACCACCAGCGAGGAGAGCCCGTTCGAGCGGCACCTCTACCGGATGCTGGTGACCGGCGGCGCGCGGGTGAAGCTGACCAGCGGCGCCGGCGATCACGAGGGCGTCGTCTCGCCGGACGGCAGCGCCGTCGCCGAGGTCTTCTCCTTTACCAACCGCCCGCCGGAGGTGTTCGTCGGCGGCAAGCGGGTGACGACGTCGCCCGCGCCGGAGTTCGCGTCGTATCCGTGGCTCGACGTGCCGATCGTCCGCATCCCGGCGCGCGACGGCGCGCAGGTCCCCGCGCGCTTCTACAAGCCGGCGCAGCCGAACGGCCGTGCGGTGGTCTTCGTCCACGGCGCCGGCTACCTGCAGAACGTGCATCGCTTCTGGTCCAGCTACTTCCGCGAGTACATGTTTCATCACCTGCTGATGTCGCGCGGCTACACCGTGGTCGACGCCGACTACCGCGGCTCGCGCGGCTACGGGCGCGACTGGCGCACCGGCATCTACCGCCACATGGGCGGCAAGGACCTCACCGACCAGGTCGACGCCGCGGCATGGCTGGTGAAGGAGCACGGCATCGATCCGAAGAAGATCGGCATCTACGGCGGCAGCTACGGCGGCTTCATCACGCTGATGGCGCTGTTCACCACGCCCGACGTCTTCGCCGCCGGCGCCGCGCTGCGCCCGGTGACCGACTGGGCGCACTACAACCAGGGCTACACCTCGAACATCCTCAACCTCCCGCAGAAGGACACCGAGGCGTACCGCAGCTCGTCGCCGATCTACTTCGCCGAGGGGCTGAAGGGGCGGCTGCTGATCTGCCATGGGATGGTGGACACGAACGTGCACTTCCAGGACAGCGTGCGGTTGGCCCAGCGGCTGATCGAGCTGCGCAAGACGAACTGGGAGCTCGCCGTGTATCCCGTCGAGAACCACGGCTTCGTGGAGCCGACCAGCTGGGCCGACGAGTACAAGCGGATCTTCAGGTTGTTCGAGGAGGGACTGCGCTGATTCGATTCATCCGGCGGTCGGTGAAGAAGCTCGCCCGTGCCGCCGGAGTCGACATCCGTGTCATCCCCGAGATCGGCTTCGACGCCTTCCTCGACATGCGCAAACTGGCGGCCACCGACGCGCCGCTGGTCGTCGACGCGGGCGCCAACCGCGGGCAGAGCATCGAGCGCTTCCGCCGCGGCTTCGCGCGGCCGGTGATCCACGCCTTCGAGCCCGGACGCGAGACGTTTGCCGAACTTCAGCGCCGCTGCGCGACCCTTCCCGGCGTGCAGTTCAACAACGTCGCGCTCGGGTCGCGGCCGGGGTCGCGCACCTTCCTGCACAATCGCTCGGACGAGATGAGCTCGTTCCTCCAGCCGTCATCTGACGCGTGGGGGGAAGTGAGCAGCCGCTATCCGGTCGAGGTCACCACGGTCGATGACTACTGCGCATCGCGCGGCATCGAGCGAATCACGATCCTCAAGAGCGACACGCAGGGCTTCGACCTCGAGGTGCTGAAAGGCGCGGAGCGGATGTTCAGCCGCCGCGCCGTCGACCTGGTCTTCACGGAGATCATCTTCTCCGAGATGTACGAGGGGGCGCCGCGCTTCGACGAGATTTACGCCTTTCTCGCCGACCGCGGTTTCGCGCTGGTGTCGTTCTACGACTTCTACTACCAGGGTGGGCGGGCGGGGTGGGCGGACGCTCTTTTCACGGCCGGGTGAAACGCTCGCGGTCGTTTCGGCACTACCTCGGCGGAGGCAAGACGAATGAGCGCAAACCCGATCGTCGATCTCAATCTCAACGCTAGCAACATCCCGTTGACGCTCGGCGGGTCGATCACGGCCTCGCTCGATTCGCCGGCGAACGGCGGCTTGCGGATCAAGGAACTGCCGAAGATCAACGTCGGCATCGACCCGATCGAGATCAAGCCGCTTCACCTCGCACTCGATACTCCCATCCGCCTCGGTCTCGAGCCGATCCGCTGCCACGTCCCGATCAACATGGCCATCGGCTTCACGCTCTTCGGCAAGAGCATCGCCTGCATCCGCTTCTTCGGCGAGACGCAGTTCATCGCCGAGCCGTACGTCCCGAATCCCTGCGAGTGCGGCGGCGCGAAGAAGGACAAATAGCGATGACGCCGCAAGCGCTCGCGCTCCGAGGCCAGGCGGGCTCGCTCTCCGCGCTGATTCGCGCCGGCGGGCAGCCGCTCATGATGCTGCCGGTCCGCTGGCAGGGGAGCGGCGAGGTGCTCGCCTCTTACCAGCCGCGTGCCGGCGGCCTCGGCGACATCCGCCTCTCGCTGCCGCCGCGCACTCCGCCGGGCAAGTACGACGCCACCATCATCCTTCCCGAGGGCGAAACGCCGCTGGTGCTGGAAGTCGAGCCGCGGCCGCGCGTCTCCTTTCATCCGCGCGCCGTCTCGGTGACCGGCCGCGCGGCGACGGTGACCGTCACCGCGCTCAACGAAGGCAACGCGTCGGTCGATATCCCGAAGAGCGCGGAGGTCGCGCTCTACGCGGTCGAGGAAGACTTCTTCGAGCGCGTGCTGCGGGAGCGCAAGGACGGCGAGCACGTCATCGACCGCATCTTCGACGGGCTGGCCGGCACGTTCGCCGGGACGATGCGCATCAGCGTCGAAAGCGGCGCGGGGCCGTTCGCGGCAGATGAGGCGCGCGAGCTGACGCTGGCGCTCGCGGCGCCTGACGAGTTCGCGCCGGAAACGACCTACGAAGGCAACTGGAGTCTTGACGGCGGATCGCTGGCGATCGCCGTCCGGACGGCGAAAGAGGAGCAGACGTCATGAGCGACAGCAAGTGGACGGCCGTGAAGCGGATGGTCGAATCGGAGATCGACAAAGCGAAGAAATACGTCGGCAAGGCCGTGGAGGAGTTTCACCATTCGGATCAGGACTCGGAATGGATCCACCTCTGCGACGACTCCGGCTGTTCGCCGCGCATCCCCACTCCCTGCTGGCTCCCCGAGGACCTCGGCGACCTGCGCGTGGAGATCGACCGCGAAGGGACGGCGCGCCTGACCGTGCGCGTGCGCAACAAGGACGGCCAGCCGCGCCAGGTCACGGCGCACGTGACCGGCGCCGGCTCGCAGTTCGTCGCTCCGGTCAACGGCTCGGTCTCGGTGCCGGCCTTCGGCTACGGCACGTTCAACTTCACCGTGACGGTGCCGGCGTCGGCGCCGGTGGGGACGTACGTCGACGTGAACATCGCCATCGACGGCTGCCGCCGCCACGTGATGAACTGGCGCGTCGACGCGCTGGAGAAGTGCGACCCCGAGGCAAAATCGCTGGAAGAGATCGTGGTTTGCGACGGCGCCGACCAGATTCACCACTGGTACGATCACTTCTACTGCGAGCGCCGCTGTCAGCTCGCGCCGTGAGCTGACCTCGCGCTGTCGTACACTCGCCGCGTCCGATGCAGACGCGACGACCACTCGCCGGCGCGGAGCGCGCCGTCCTGGCGATCCTGGCGGCCGGCGTCGTCGTCATTCCGATCCTCTACAGCAGCGGCATCGACGTCTTCCGCCTGCCGAAGGAGCTGGCCTTCCGCGCGGAGGCCATCCTGCTGCTCGCCGCGGCGGCGTTCTGGGCCACCGCGCCGCGGCGCACGTGGCCTCTTGATGCACCGGTCGTCATCCCGTCGGCGATCGTCGCCTGGACCGCCGTCACCACGCTCACCTCGACCAATCGCGCACTGAGCGTCGACAGCCTGATCACCGTCGCTGCCGCCGCGGTGATCTTCATCGTCACCTGCGTCGCGGCGCGCGCGACGTCGATGATCGCCGTCGACGTCCTGATGGTCGGCGCGTGCGCGAACGCGGCGATGGCCATCCTGCAGGAGCTCGAGATCTGGACGCCGTTCAGACACGACATCGCCAACATCGGCCACTACGGCAGCGTGGGATTCGTCGGCAACGCCAACGACGTCGGCATGCTGCTGGCCGGGCCGGCGCTGGCGGCGTTCGCCGTCGCCGTGATCGCCTCCGGCCGGCGGCGGTGGATCTACGCCGCGGTCTGCGCGCTGCTCGCGGCGGGGCTGGTGGCCAGCGCCACGCGCACCGCGCTCGGCGCGTTCGTGGTCGGGCTGCTGTTGCTCGGCCTGCGGCACTCTCGGCGCGCTGCGATCGCCGTGGCGGCGATCGTCATCGTGTTCGCGCTGGCCGCGATCTCGGCGCGGACCACTCTCGGCGACCGCGTGCGCGAGCTCAGAAAGGCGGCGGCGACCCGCGACTACGAGCTGCTGTTCTCCGAGCGGCTGCTGCCGTTCCTGGCCGCCGTCGACATGGTGCGCGACCACCCGATCGTCGGCGTGGGGCCGGCCTGCTTTCACTACCAGTTCATGCGCTACCGCCTCGCGCTCGGCGAGCGCTATCCGAAGGAGTGGACGCGCGGCTTTCCGGGCAACTGGGGCGCGGTGCACAACGACCACCTGCAGGTCGCCGCGGAGACCGGCGTGCCGGGATATCTGCTCTTCCTCGGCGCGATGGCGCTGGCCGTTCGATGGCGGCGCGGCCGCGAGACCGCGAGACCCCGCGGCCTCGAGACCTCGTTCGCGCGCGCCATGCGCTGGCCGTTCGCCGTGCTCGTCTTCGTCCTCTGCCTCGCGCAGTTTCCGCTCCAGGTCGCCGCACCGCGGCTGCTGCTGCTCACCCTCGGCGCGCTGTGCATCACATGGGACGACGGCGATGCGTAGCCTGATTCGCGCCGCAGCAGTGATCGCCGCCGCGGTCGCGTTCTACGTCGTGGTGGTGCTGCCGTATCGCGGCAACCTGGTGCTGCGCGCGGTCGCGGAGCGGTCGGAGCTGGCGCGGGCGACGTCGCCGGATCGCGCGGCGGTCGCGGCGCGCGACAACCTCGTCGCACTGGAGCGCGTGGCCGGCAGCCGCCGCCTCGACCCGACCTGGTACATGCTCTACGCCGCGAACTGCGAGTTGCTCGACCGTGGGCCGCAGGCGGTCGACGCCTACACGCGCGCGCTGCGCATCGACGATCGCCCTGAGCTCTACGTCAACCGCGCCATGATCCGTCTCCGCCTCGGCCAGACCGACGCGGCGGTCGCCGACCTGACGCTCGCGGCGCGCTTCAACCCGGGCGTGCTCGATGAGATCGACGGCGACCTCCGCGCGCGCGTCGCCGCGGCGGCCGGCCTGCCATGAGGCCGATTCGGGTGCTTCGCGTCATCGCGCGGCTGAACGTCGGCGGGCCGGCGCAGCACGTCGTCTGGCTGACCGAGGGGCTGGCGAAGGAGGGATTCGAGACGCTGCTGGTGACGGGGACCGTGCCGGCGGGGGAAGAGGAGATGAGCGGCTTCGCCGCCGCGCACGGCGTGACGCCGCTGGTGCTGCCATCGATGAGCCGCGAGCTCTCGTGGCGCGATCTGACCACGATCCTCCAGCTCCGGCGGGTGATGAAGCGCTTCCGCCCCGACATCGTCCACACCCACACCGCCAAGGCCGGAGCGGTAGGACGGCTGGCCGGCTTGTTCCTAAATGTCAAATTTATACATACATACCATGGTCATATCTTTCATGGATATTATGGAAAGCTAAAAACACGACTATTCCTAGCAATCGAGCGCCTCCTGGCGCGAAAAACCGACCGCGTCATCGTCCTCAGCGACCAACAGCGCGACGAAATCCACGGCAAATACAGGATCGGCAAACGAGAGCAGTTCGCGGTGATCCCCCTCGGCATCGACCTCGAGGCCCCAACCGCCAACCGCCAACCGCCAACCGCCAACACCGTCGGCATCGTCGGCCGCCTCACCCCCATCAAAAACCACGACCTCTTCCTCCGCGTCGCCGCCCGCATGCGCGGCGAGACGCGCTTCGCCGTTGTCGGCGACGGCGCGGAGCGTGCGCGCCTGGAGCGCGACGCCGGCGGCAACGTCGAATTCCTCGGCACGCTTCCCGTCGAGCGGATCTACGAGCAGCTCGCCATCGTCGCCCTCACCTCGCGCAACGAGGGAACGCCGCTGGCGCTGATCGAGGCGATGGCGGCGGGGCGTCCGGTGATCAGCACCGCCGTCGGCGGCGTGGTCGACCTCCTCGGCCGCGTGGTCGAGTCGCGCGACGGCTTCGACATCCGCGAGCGCGGCGTCACGGTGGCCTCGGACGACGCCGACGGTTTCGTCAACGGCCTCAGATGTTTACTGCACGATGTGCGGCTGCGCGACCGCCTCGCCGGCGCGGGGTCGATTTACGTGCAGAAAGAGCACTCCAAAGAGCGCCTCATCGCCGATATCATGCGTCTCTATCGTGACCTCACCGCACGTCCCGGAGCTTAGTTGCGAGTCCTGATCACCGGGGGGGCCGGTTTCATCGGCTCTCACCTGGTCGACGCGTGCATCGCGCGCGGCGATGAGGTGCTCGTCCTCGACGACCTGTCCACCGGCAGCCTGGAGAACCTGCGCGGCATCGAGCACCATCCGCGTTTCCACTTCACGCCGGGCTCGGTGCACGACACGCACGCCGTGGGCGAGCTGGTCGACGCCGCCGACGTCGTCTTCCACCTCGCCGCCGCGGTCGGGGTGAAGCTGATCGTGGAGAGTCCGGTGCGCACCATCGAGACCAACGTGCACGGCACCGAGGTCGTCCTCGCCGCGGCCAGCCGCGGCGGCAAGCGCGTCCTCATCACTTCCACCTCCGAGGTGTATGGGCTGAGCGAGCAGATCCCGTTTCGGGAGGATGGGAACCTGGTGCTGGGCGCGACGAGCAAGCGGCGGTGGAGCTATGCCTGCTCGAAACTGATCGACGAGTTCCTGGCGCTGGCCTACTACCGCGAGAAGAAAGTGCCGGTGGTGATCGCGCGGCTGTTTAACACGGTCGGGCCGCGGCAGGTGTCGCACTACGGGATGGTGGTGCCGACGCTGGTGTCGCAGGCGCTGGAGCGGCAGCCGCTCACCGTCTACGGCAGTGGGAACCAGACGCGTTGCTTCGCCTACGTCGGCGACGTGGTCGGCGCGCTGCTGCGGCTGATGGATCACCCCGACGCGGTGGGCGAGGTGTTCAACGTCGGGTCGAGCGAAGAGGTGTCGATCGCGCAACTGGCGGAGCGGATCCTGTCGCTCACCGGCTCGGACTCCGAAATCGTCTACATCCCGTATCGCGAGGCCTATCAGGATGGATTCGAGGACATGCCCCGCCGTGTCCCCGACACCACCAAGGCGGCGCAGCTGATCGGATTCCGCGCCCGCACCTCGCTCGAAGGCATCCTGCGCGAGGTAATCCGCCACCAGACGGCGAAGCGCGGCGCCACTCCCGTCCCGGCATGATCCCGCTGCTGCTCGCCTCGTTCCTGACGGCGCTCGCGCTCACGCCGCTGGTGCGCGCGCTGGCGCGGCGCGCCGGGATCGTGGCCAAGCCGAAGAGTGACCGCTGGCACACGCGGCCGACGGCGATGCTCGGCGGCGCGGCGATCTTCGCCGCGGTGGTCGTGCCGCTCCTGGCGCTGCTGCCGGTCACGCGGCAGAGCCTCGTCGTCATCGCCGCCAGCACCGCGCTGTTTCTCCTCGGCCTGGCGGACGACTTCCTCCACATCAAGCCGTACCAGAAATTCGTCGGGCAGCTGCTCGCCGCCGCGGCGGTCGTCTATTTCGGCCTGATGCTGCCGTGGACCGGCTCGTTCACGCTCAACGTGCTGATCACGCTCTTCTGGCTGGTCGGCATCACCAACGCGGTGAACATGCTGGACAACATGGACGGCCTGGCGGCCGGCGTCTGCGCCATCGCCGCCGCATTTCTCGGCTGGAACTTCTACGTGAACCAGCAGCTGCCGGAGGCGCTGATGCTAGCGGCGTTCGCCTGCGCGCTGGCCGGCTTCCTGGTCTACAACCACCACCCGGCGTCGATCTTCATGGGCGACTGCGGCTCGCTGTTCGTCGGCTTCTTCCTCGCCTCCAGCGCGCTGCTGAACGGGACGGCAGGCGGGCGTTCGCGGAGTGTGGTGGCGGTGCTGGCCGTGCCGGTGCTGGTGCTGCTGGTGCCGATCTTCGACACCACCCTGGTGACGTTGATGCGGAAGGCGTCGGGCCGCGCGGCATCGCAGGGCGGGCGCGATCATGCCTCCCACCGCCTGGTGGCCCTCGGACTCTCGGAAAAGCACGCGGTGTGGATGCTCTACAGCTTCGCCGTGCTGGCCGGGCTGGTGGCGCTGCTGGTGCGGCACGCCGCGCTGCAGGTCAGCCTCGGCGCCATCGGCGCGCTGATCGTGGTGCTGACGCTGGTCGGCATCTACCTGGCGCGCGTCCGCGTCTACGCCGACGCCGGCCGCCCGGCCGCGTTCGCCTTCCTCATCGACCTCTCGTACAAGCGGCGCCTCTTCGAGGTGGGGCTCGACGTGGTGCTCATCGTGCTGGCCTACAACTTCGCGCACGCGGTGGTGCTCGGACCGTTCGCCGACGCGCACCGCTGGCAGCCCTTCCTCCGCGCGCTGCCGGTCGTCATCGCGCTGAAGCTCGCCGCGCTGCTGCTCTGCGGCGTCTATCGCGGCCTCTGGCGCTACGCGCGGCTCGGCGACATCGCGGGCTACGCCGCCGGCGTCGTCCTCGGCTCCGCCGCCTCGCGCGCGCTGTTTCCGCTCGACACCGCGGTGCTGGTCATCGACGCCGCCCTGCTGCTGCTCTTCATCATCGCGAGCCGCTTTGCCTTCCGTCTTCTGCGGCGGCTCCTTCCGCTGCCTCACGAGCGATCGTGACGGGGATCAGCGCGGCGAGGAGATAGAGCATCGCCCGCAGCCGGAAGAGAGTGCCGAAGTTGTTGACGACGTAGACCATCGGCACAGCGGTGACCACGAAGATCAAGGCCACCATGACGAAGAGCGGCCTCCGCGCGCGGGCGCGGATGGCGTAGACGAGGGCGAAGAGCAGCACGACGTCGAAGACGAGGGTGTCGAAGTCGACGAAGAGCCAGAGGCCGCGGCCGCCGCCGACGCGCACCAGTCCGAGGGGCTCGGCGACGAAGCGCGGAAGGAAGGTGGCGGCGGCGTCGGCGACGAAGCGGTCGGCTTCAATGCGGGGAGGCGGTGGTTCCGCGGGCGGTGGCGCCGGCGCGGGAACCGGTACGGGAACGGATACCGGGACGGGTGCGGGGACTGGCGCGATGACGGGTGCCGGGGTCGGTGCAGGCGGCGGGGCCGTGCGCTTTCGCTTCGGCTTGGATGCGGGTGTAGGCGCGGGTACAGGTGCAGGCGCGGCCACGGCCACCGGTTGTGGCGCCGGTACGGGTACCGCGGGCGGCGGCGCGATCTCCTTTCGCGGCACGCGCGGTCCCGGACGGATGGTTGTCGCGCCGGGCACCGTGCCGAAGCGGTAGCCGATGTCGGCGAGGCGCCCCACCAGCGAATGCCTCCAGAAACGCAGCGGCGGCATGTCGTGGCGACCGCCGGCCCAGATGGCCACGAGTGAAAGCGCGAAGACGACCACCGCCGCGAGCGCCGCGCGCAGTCTTCGCGGCGCGGTCAGCACCGTCCAGAGCGCGAAGACGGCCCACGCGCACAGCACGAAGATCGCAAAGTACCAGCGCAGCGACGAGATCCCGTAGGCGAGAGCGACGATGGCGACCGCGCCGGCCAGCCGTGCCTCCTTCCACCACGCGCTGACGAGGATCAGCAGCGTCACCAGCAGCATGAAGAGCGTGTCTTTCAGCGGCTGCAGCGACCAGAGCACCGCCGACGGCCCGAACGACACGGCGGCCAGGCTGAAGAAGAGCGCGCCGCTCGGCCGGTGGCGCGCGATGGCCACGATCACGGCACAGGTGGCCAGATACGCCGCGAGGTTGAGCAGCAACACCGTCGACGCCACGGGGCCGAAGAGCGCGACGAAGACCCCGAAGACCTGCACGAAGAACCGCGACGGATAGTCGAGGTGCAGCGTGCCGCGGGCGAAGAGATCGGCCCACGAGAGATAGCCGGGTCCGTCGAGGGCGAAGAACCAGAAGCCGCCGCCGAGCTGCAGCGAGCGCGCGATCGGCAGGTGCAGCCACGAGATCCAGAAGAGCGCCTGTCCGGCCAGCGCGCGGAGGAGGAATCCCGCGGTGATGATGAGCGCCGCCCGGCCGCCGACGCGCGTCACGCGCCGCCACAGCAGGAAGAGCGCGACCACGGCGACCGCGGTGAGCGCGATCTGGACTGGGGCTGGCAGCATAAAGCCGGAAGTATTCATCGCCGCGCGGCGATCTTCAAGGAGTCGCCGAGACGGAAGCGCGACAGCATACCGTTGGCGGCGCGTTTGAGCGCGCGCCGCGACGGGCTCGCGGAGAGAAAGGCGTTGATGGCGTAGCCGCTCTCGACGCGCTCATGCCCGCCGACGCGATGCCCGCGCAGCCCGTCGAGGATCTCGCGCGGGTTGACGCTCTCCGCGGCGATGCGCACGTCGCGAAATCCGGCCGCGCGCAGCAGCCCCCGCAGCCCGCCGGCGGAGAAGAGCTGCACGTGCTCCGGCGGCGCCACGACGCTCCAGCCCGTGCCGAGGAGCCGCGCGGAGATGCCGCGGCCGTGCGGTGTCGTCGCCCACAGCAGCCCGCCGGGACGTAGGATGCGATGGATCTCCTCCAGCATGGCGCGCACGTCGATCACGTGCTCCACCACCTCGGAGGCGATGACGACGTCGAAATGCGCCTCCGGATACCGCGCCTCGGCCAGCATGCCGTGAAAGACGTCGAAGCCGCTCGCGCGGGCGCCCGCCACCGCGTCCGGCGACATCTCCACTCCCTCCGCCGCCCACCCGCCCCGCCGCGCCGCCTCCAGGAACGTGCCGGCGCCGAAGCCGACGTCGAGCAGCCGCCCCGTCGTCCGCGCCGAGGCGAAGCCGGCCACGATCTGGTCCGTCCGCGCCTCCACGAACGCCGGGATGTCGGGATTGCCGTGCGCGTAATAGCCGTCGTAGTCGGCGCTCACCGCCGCGGCGGTGAAGAGCGTGCGGCAGCGGCGGCAGCGGACCAGCCGGTGCGCGTTCTTCTCGCCGGCGTCGCGCGCGTCGCGCGACTCGCACGCGGGGCAGGGACGCGTCACGTGGCCACCTTCCGGATCACCGCCGCGAGCGCGTCGGCGTGCGCGTCGATCGAGTAATGCCGCTCGGCGAAGGCGCGGCCGGCCCGTCCCATCCGCGCGCGCAGGGCGGCGTCGGCGATCAGGCGGCGGAGCGCGTCGCGCCAGTCGTCGTCCGTCACCGCGTTGAAGTGCGTCTCGCCCGGCGCGCCGATGGTGGCGCAGACGCCGACCGGGCTCATGACGAACGGCACGGCGGACGCCATGTACTGGATGGCCTTGAACCCCGACTTCGCGGCGCTCCACTCGCCGTCGCCGATGGGATAGACGCCGACGTCGAGCGAGCGGAAGTCGTCGGGCTCGCGCTCGAGGGTCCACGGGTGGGCGTCGATCGATGTGCCGGAGCCGACGATCGTCAGCTCGAAGCGCAGCTCGCGCCGCAGCTCGTCGAAGATCGGCAGCAGCCGCTGGAGGTAGGGATACGTGCCGTGCGTGCCGATCCAGCCGACGACCGGGACGTCGCGCGGCGCGGCGTCGCGCGGCGTGTAGAGGCGCGTGTCGATGATGGTCGGCAACAGCACGGCCTTCGCTCCGACGTGTTCGGCAATCCTGGGACTGCCGCAGGTGACCACCCGCGCGCGCCGGATGAGCGCCTCGGTCTTGCGCCGCCATTTCAGCAGCGTGGCCAGCCGGCCGTAGACGGGGCTGGGGTAGGCGATCCAGGTGGCGTCGTCGAGGTCGAGGATCATCGGGCGGCGGCGCGAGGCGAGCCACTCCACGACCGGCGGCCCAACCAGCATCGCCTCGCGCTGCACCAGCACGACGTCCGCGCGCCGGAACGCCGCGCCGATGCGCGCCACCGTGCGCACGACGAGCCGCGGCAGCCGTGCCAGCAGCTTCGCCGGCTCGTACAGCGCGGCGAAGAGCGGCGCGTCGAGGTACGGCGAGAAGTCGACGTCGATTCCGCGCTCCGCGAGCGGCGCGATGAACTGCACGATGCGGAAGCGCGAGGAGGCGGCCTCGACGGGGTAGGAGGCGAGGGCCAGAACCCTCAGGGTTGCGGGGTTGCGAGGTAGCGAGGTCTCGCGGTCCCGCCCACCCCGCAACCGCGCAACTTCGCAACCACGCAACCCCGCATACAGCCGCGCATATCGCGCCCCCCCAACCCTCGCCAGGTCATATCGCGCGCGCACCTCGGCGCGACACCGCGCCGCGAGCTCGGGGTCGCGCCGCAGCTCCTGCAGGGCGCGGAAGGCCTCGGCGTACGCGGCGCGGTCGTGGCTGCGCAGCAGCACGCCGGTGCGGCCCTCGGCGATCTGCGCGTCGAGGTCGCCGATGCCGGCGGTGGCAACCACCGGCAGTCCGGCGGCCAGGTACTCCGCGAATTTCGTCGGCGACATCGAACGCCGCGCGTACGACGGCCGGATGATGGCCAGTCCCGCGTCGGCCTCGGCCAGGTAGCGCGGGACGTCTTCCGGCGCGGCGTTGACGACGCGGTAGTCGTCGCGCGTGAAGCCGCGGCGGTCCAGCTCGTCGACCAGCGGCGCGGCGTCGCTCTGCGTCAGGATCAGCGCGTAGACGCTCGGGTCGAGCTGCCGCGCGACCTCCAGGAACTCCGCCGTCTCGCGCGTGAGGTAGTAGCCGCCGAGGGAGCCGGCATAGACGAAGACGAAACGGGGATGCGGCTGAGGCTCGGCGGTGAAGCGCGCGGCGTCGACGCAGGTCGGGATGACCTCGACGTTGCCGCGCAGGGCGAGCGTCTGCCTCGCGCTCTCGGTCAGCACCACGAAGCCGTCCGCGGCGCGCATCAGCCGCCGCTCCGCCAGCTTCGTCAGGCGGAACAGCAGCCCGCCCTCGCGCCAGTTGCCGGAGTCGACGTACTCCTCGGCCAGGAATCCGCGGATGTCGAAGATCAGCTTCGCGCGAGCCATCCGCTTGGCCAGCATGCCGATCGCGGTGCCGACGTGGCTGCGGCCGTGGAGGATGTCGAGGCGCTCGCGGCGCGCGATGCCCGCCGCGCGGAGCGCGCCGCGGACGATGTCGACCAGCTTGCCGGGCACGCCCTTGTGGTACGGCAACGCGTGCCAGGCGATGCCGTCGGCGCGCAGCCGCGCGCGCCAGCCGTCCGCCTCGGCGCGCGGCAGCGGGCGCGGCTCGAACGTCAGCAGCGCCATCCGCTCGCCGCCTTTGGCCAGCTCGCGGAGGTACGGCAGCACCTGCGTCTGCACCAGCGGCTCGCGGAGGCCGAAGTAGCAGATGTAGAGGCTCATGGCGCGCGCCTCTCGATCCACCAGGCGAAGCTCAGGCTGACGATCAAATTCACGGCGTACGTGGCCGTCATCATCCACGCCGCCGCGTACATCCCGAAACGCGGGATGAGCAGGACGTTGCCGATCAGGCTGAGCACCGCGGGCGTGAGCGTCAGCGCGGAGACGCGCAGCAGGTAGCCGCGCGCCACCCACTGCGGCGACATCACCAGGCTCACCGCGCCGCCGAACGTCGACAGCGCCAGGATGCGGAAGACCGGCACCGCGGGGGCGAACTTGCGGCCGGCGAGCAGCGTCACGATCCACGGAGCGAGCGCGTACGCCGCGACGACTACCACCGCCGCGTAGGCCAGCATCTGCACGAAGAGGCGCCGGTGCTCGCGCCAGGCGGCGTCGGGACCGTCGCGTGCCACGATGGAGTAGGCCACCACGCCGACGCCCATCGGCACGACGAGCATGGCGGTGGCCAGCTGCAGCGCGAGCTGGTAGTAGCCCGCCTCGGCCACGGGGCGGAACTGCGTGAGCAGCACCACCGCGGCGTGCGTGCAGAGGACGTTGCTGATCGGGCCGAGGTGCATGCGCGCGCTGCCGTGCAGCAGCGCGCCGGCGATCTCGCGCGAGAAGCGCAGCGGGCGCGCCTCGCGCAGCACGCGCGCGAAGCCGATGGCGGCGACGATGACGTACGACGCGAACGTCGCCACCAGCGCCGCCGTCACGCCGCCGCGCAGCACGCCGACGGCGAGCGTCACCAGCAGGATGCCGGCCGTGGTGCCGGCGAACTGCGCGAGGCTCAGCCGCTTCAGGTCGCCCATCACCACCAGCAGCGAGTTCCCGTTCTCGATCCACAGCAGCAGCGGGAAGCCGGCGAAGGCGACGAGCAGCGCCGCGACCGGGATGTGCTCGAACGCGCCGCCGCCGGTCGCCGCGTACATCGCCGCGGCGATGGTCCAGCCGAGGAGCGCCGTTGCCGCGGTGATGGCCAGCACGCTCCCGGCCACGGCCGGCAGCGCCTCGGCGTGGTCGCGGTCGCCGAGCACGTAGACGATGACGTACGAAAGGCTGAGGTGGCCGAAGGTGACGAACAGCGCCACCCAGCTGGTGGCGGCGGCGATCACGCCGCGGCCCTGCGGTCCGAGGAACCGGGCGGTGATGATCGTGGCGACCATGGCGCCGACGATCCAATACGCTTTCGCGGCGCTGGTGAGCGTGACCGCTTTCCACGATCTCATTCAGTGCAATCATCTTATGTCGATGCTGATCCGGGTTTTGCGCTGGGGGTTCCGCTGGTGGCCGTTCATGCACGGCCGCGGATGGATCCTGCGCCTCGCGCGGCTGCTGCTCGGGCGGCGGACCATCCGCTTCGACGCCGGCGGCGGGACGCTCATCGACGGCGCGCTCGACGACTGGATGATCGTCTGGCTGTTCATGCGCGGCCACGAGCGCGACGCGCCGTTCCAGCATTCGCTCGAGCTGCTGCGGCCCGGCGACCTGGCGCTGGACGTCGGCGCGAACTTCGGCACCTGGTCGATGCTCGCGGCGCGGCGCGGCGCGCGGGTGATCGCCTTCGAGCCGCTCCCCGAGCTCGCCGCGCGCTATCGCGCCCACGCGGCGCTCAACGGCGTGCGCGATGCGGTCGTGCACGAGGCGGCGGTCGGCGCGGAGGAGGGGACGCTCCCCTTCTTTGTGGCGCGCGAGGGCAACAGCGGCGTGTCGTCCTTCGCGCGGCGCGGCCCGGAGGACGATGAGGTGCGCGTTCCCGTCATCACGCTGGACGGATTTCGCGGGCTGGAGGGCGTGAAGTTGATGAAAGTCGACGTCGAAGGGGCGGAGATCCTCGCCTTCCGCGGCGCGCGGCGGTTCCTCTCCGCCGACGGCGCGCCGGTCATCTTCTTCGAGGTCGACGACGAGCTCGCCGCGCGGTTCGGCGCGAGCTCCGTCGACGTGAAACGCCTTCTTGTCGAATACGGCTACGGCATTTACCGTTGGCGTCGCGGCGCGCTCGTGCCGGTGGCACTCGACGAGCACCACGAGCACGAGGATCTCTTCGCCATCAAGCCATGAAGACCGTTTCCGTCGTCATCCCGACCTACAACTACGGGCGCTACATCGCCGAGGCGATCGACAGCGCGCTGGCGCAGACCTACGCGCCGCTGGAGATCATCGTGGTCGACGACGGATCGACCGACGACACCCGCGCGGTGCTCGCGCCGTATGGCGACAAAATTCGCACCATCTGTCAGCAGAACGCCGGCGTGGCCGCGGCGCGCAACACCGGCATCGCCGCGGCGCGCGGCGAGTACATCGCCTTCCTCGATTCCGACGACCTCTGGCATCCGCGAAAACTCGAGCTGCAAATGGCGCGCTTCGACGCCGACCCATCCCTCGGCCTGGTGCACTGCGGCGTCGAGATCTTCGACAGCGATGGCCGCACGACCGGCACCATCGAGCACGGCCTGGATGGCCGCATCGCCGCCGCGCTGCTGCGGCTCGACGAGGAGGTGCTCAGCGCGCCGGGCACCAGTATCGTGGTGCCGCGCCGCGTGGCCGAGGAGGTCGGCGGCTACGACGTCCGCCTCGCGCCGTCCGAGGATTGGGACTTCTGCTATCGCGTCGCCGTGCGCTATCCGGTGGCGTTCGTGCCGGAGCTGCTGGTGCGCTACCGGCTGCACGGCAGCGGCGGACACATGAACATCCCGCGCATGGAGCACGGGATGATGCTGGCGTTCGAGAAGGCCTTCGCCGTGCGCGACGCCGAGGTGCAGGCGCTGCGCCGCAGCTCGTACGGGCGGCTGCACCGCATCCTCGCCGGCTGCTACTTCCAGCTGCGCAAGCCGCGCCCGTTCGTGCGGCACCTGGTGCAGAGCCTCCGCTACGATCCGCGGAACCTCGGCTACTTCGCGGCGTACCCGTGGCGCGTCATGCGGCGCCGTCGCGCAGCCACGCCTGCAGCATGAGCACCGCCCAGAGGTGGAACTGCCAGTCGCGCTGGCCGGCGAGGTGCTCGTCCCACTTCGCGCGGACGGCAGGCACGTCGACGTACTGCAGACGCTTCGGATCGAGCAGCGACTCCGCCCATTCGCGCAGCGGTCCGCGCAGCCAGTCCTCCAGCGGGATGCCGAAGCCCATCTTCGGCCGCTCGATCAGCGCCTCGGGGACGTAGCGGTAGAGCACGCGGCGCAGGATCCGCTTCCCTTTGCCCGCGCGCACTTTCATCGCCATCGGCAGCGTCCAGGCGAATTCGACCAGGCGGTAGTCGAGCAGCGGCTCGCGCGCCTCGAGCGAGACGGCCATGCTGGCGCGGTCCACTTTGACCAGGATGTCGTCCGGCAGATACGAGACCTGGTCGAGGTACATCATCCGCTCGACCGGATCCTCGAGCGGCGGCCATTCCGCGCGGTTCGCCACCGGGCTTTCTTCCGTCGACGGCCAGAACGAAATGATCTCGAAGTAGAGGCGGTCGACGTCGTTCGCGCGCAGTGTGCGGGCCACCTTGCGCACGCGTGCGTTCGGGACGGCGCTCAGCGCGAGCCCGGCGAGCGGGCGCAGCGGCCGCGGCACGGTGTCGAACAGCTGCACCGCGCGCTGCCCGATGAAGTAGCGCCGGTAGCCGCCAAACAGCTCGTCGCCGCCGTCGCCGGAGAGCGTGACGGTGACGTGCTTGCGCGCCAGCGCCGCGACGAGGTGCGTCGGGATCTGCGAGGAGTCGGCGAACGGCTCGTCGTACATCGCCGGCAGACGCGGGATGACTCCGATGATGTCGTCCGCGGTCAGGATCAGCTCCGTGTGCGCGGTGCCGAGGTGCCTGGCCACGGCGGCGGCGTGATGCGCCTCGTTGTACGCCGCCTCGTTGAAACCGATGGAGAAGGAGCGGACGGGCGACGCGCTCTGCGCCTGCATCAGCGCGGTGACCAGCGAGGAGTCGATGCCGCCGGAGAGGAAGACGCCGAGGGGGACGTCGGCGACCATCCGGATGCGCACGGCGTCGAGAAGGAGCGACTCCAACTGCTGCGACGCCTCCTCTTCCGAGCCTTGGAAGCGGTTCGACGCGCCGCGCGTCGCCGCCTCGCGCGCGGACCAGTAGACCGTCGTCGTCGTGGCGCGCGTGGCGGCGTCGAAGGTCAGCATCGTCCCGGGCATCAGCTTGGAAATGCCCTCGTAGATCGTGTGCGGCGCCGGTACGTACATGAAGCGGAGGAAGAGCTGCACCGCGCGCTCGTCGATGCGCGCGTCGAAGCCGGGATGGCGGCGCAGCGCCTTCAGTTCCGAGCCGTAGACGAACGCGCCGCCGGCGAAGCCGTAGTAAAGCGGCTTGACGCCCATCCGGTCGCGGACGAGATGGAGCCGCCGCGCCTCGCGGTCCCAGACCGCGATGGCGAACATGCCGTTGAAGCGGCGCACCGCCGCCTCGACGCCCCACGCGTCGAACGCCGCCGCCATCACCTCGGTGTCCGAATGGCCGCGCCACTCCGCGCGCAGCTCGCGGCGCAGTTCTTCGAAGTTGTAGATCTCGCCGTTGAGTGTGACGGCGTAGCGTCCCGACGCCGACAGCATCGGCTGGTGCCCGGCGGGGGAGAGGTCGATGATGGCCAGCCGGCGGAATCCGAGGGCGACGGAGGCCTCGGCGTCGAACCACTCGCCGCTGTCGTCGGGGCCGCGATGCGCCAGGCACTCGCTCATGCCGCGGAGCGCGGCGCGCATCCCGTCCGGCGTCGCCGCGCGCGCCACGAAGCCGGTCAGCCCACACATTGGGGCGCAGTTTACGAGAACGCGGTCAGTGCCAGCGAAGCTCGAACGTGCAGCGGTCGCCGCCGTTGCACTGGCAGGCGGACTCGGAGACGCTCGCCTCCGTGCCGCCGTGCGTGGCGATCACCTGTTCGAGATATCCCGCCTCGCTGGCGCAGTAGGCCGGGCTGTAGCAGACGGCCTCACGGACGCTGATCCTTCCCTGGTGCTCCGCCACGCGCTCGTACTCGCAGTTCCCGAAGTCCTGGAACTGGCGGTGCAGCGTGGCGCTGTGGCGGAAGAACTCGTGGATGTCGTCGCGGTGGAAGGCGCGATAGATGGTGGAGAGATTGATCTGCGCCGAGTAGCGGCCCAGCTCGCGCATCAGCTCGCGCTCGTCGCGTTTGGCGACGCCGGCGATGGCGCGGTCGAGCGCGATCAGGCTCTCGAACGTGCACCAGGTGGCGGGGAGGATTCCCTGGATCTCCGCCGCCGCGGCGGCGGGCAGCGACTTCATGGTCAGCGCCAGCGCCGGCTCGCCCAGCCGGTCGCGCACGAACTGCAGGTGCGCGCGGACCATCACGCCCTTCACCCGCCCACCGGTTAGCGACTCGCGACGGAGACTGGTCGTCATCATCAGGGCCGGAAGTTTAACTCCGGAATTGAGGATGTACACTCTTTCGCATGCGAATTCTGTCCGTCGTCGCCTTCTTTCTGGCCGCCCCCGCGCTCTTCGCGCAGGGGAGCTCGCGCGACTGGGCCGCCTACAACCGCACCTGGGCCGGCGACCGCTTCTCGCCGCTCGGCGAGATCACCGCGGCGAACGCCGCCAAGCTCCGCACCATCTGCTCCGTCGACATCCCGAACGGCCGCTCCTTCCAGACCGGGCCGCTCGCCATCGACGGCACCATCTACCTGACCACCGACACCGGCACGTACGCCATCGACGGCACCACCTGCGCCGTGAAGTGGACGAACACCCACTCCTACTCGCCTCTCTCCGGCCTCGGCGCGAACCGCGGGATCGCCTGGGTCGACGGCCGCCTGTTCCGCGGCAGCGGCGACGGCCACGCCTTCGCCATCGATGCGGCCACCGGCAGCACGCTGTGGGACGTCCCGCTGGCCACGCAGCCCGGCGAGACCACGCCGATGGCGCCGACGGCGTGGAAGGACATGGTCTTCATCGGCAACGCCGGCGGCGACAACTTCGGCGTCACCGGCCACGTCTACGCGCTCAGCGCCGCCGACGGCCACACCGTCTGGAAGTTCGACTCCGTTCCCGACACGCCGGAGGTGATGGCCACCTGGCCGAAGGCGTCGAAGGAGAATCCACCGACCGGCGGCGCGTTCTGGACCGCCTTCAGCCTCGACGCCGTCAACGGGATCCTCTACGTTTCGGCGGGGAACCCGGCGCCCGATTTCCGCAAGGACATGCGGCCCGGCAAGAGCCTCTATACCAACTCGGTGGTCGCGCTCGACGCGCGGACCGGGCGGATGCTCGGCTACATCCAGCCGGTGAAGGACGACTTTCACGACTGGGACGTCTCCGCCGCGCCGGCGCTGATCACCACCGCGGCTGGCAACGGCGTCGCGCTCGTCGCCGGCAAGGATGGCTACCTGCGCGCCATCGACCTGCGCGCCATCGACCCCAATGGCGGCGAAGGCGCGCCGGGCGGCGGGATCCATTACTCCGCCTCGGTCACCACGCACTCCAATGTCGAGACGCCGCTGAGCGCGACGCGCTGGACGCGGTTCTGCCCCGGCTCGCAGGGCGGCTCCGAATGGAACGGCCCCGCGTATGACCCGCGCCGCAACCTGGTGTACGTTCCGGCGGTCGACTGGTGCACCTCGGTGAAGTTGCAGGCGGGGCCGATGGAGGGGAAGCCCGGCGATCCGTGGACAGGCGGCGAGCCGCAGGCGCCGTTCGGCAAGCAGGACCCCCAGTCGACGTGGAAGGGCTGGCTGACCGCGGTCGACGCCGACAGCGGCAGGACCGCCTGGAAGTTCCGCGCGCCGACGCCGCTGCTCGCCGCCGTCACGCCGACGGCGGGAGGCGTCGTCTTCACCGCCGACCTCGACGGCAACGTCTACGCGCTCGACTCGCGCAAGGGCAAGCTCCTCTGGAAAGGCAGTTCGACGCAACCCACCGCCGGCGGCGTGATCTCGTACCAGGCGGGCGGCCGCCAGCGCATCGCCGTGGCGGCGGGGATGGTGTCGCCGGTCTGGCCGGTGAAGTCGACCACCGCGCGGCTGGTGGTCTTCGGACTGCCGTAAGCGTCAGAACAGAGATCGCTGCCCGCGCAGCGCCTCCGGCTCGACGGGCTGCTGTCCGAGGAGGCGTTGCATCTCGCGCGCGCTGGCTGGGCTGTGGCCGGCGAAGTGATTGTTGAAGAAGCCGTAGATCTCCCGCGTGTTCGCCACGCTCTTCAGCACCTCCGCCCAGGCGCGGATCTCCTCCGAGCGGTCGAACTGCACGCGCGAGTAGTCGGTGATCTCGCGGTCCGGACCCATCCAGCGCACATAGAGGAAGTCGGCCGTCGGGCGCTGCGCCAGTTCCAGCATCGTCGCGCGCGGGATCCACCTGCCGTCGCTGAGCGCGAGCGCCACGCCGTGACGCGCCAGCGCCTCAAGCAGGTGCGGCCGTACGTCGGCGCGCATCCAGCGGCTCTGGCGAAGCTCCATGGCGAAGCGCAGGTCGCGCGGCAGCGTCGCGATGAAGCGCTCGACCTGCGGCAATTCGTCCGGCGCGAAGTCCGGCCCCATCTGCAGCAGGATCGGCCCCAGCTTCGGCCCCAGCTCCCGCGCCCGGTCGAGGAACTCGCCCACCACGTCGTCCGCGTCGCGAAGCCGGCGCTCGTGCGTCACCTCCTTCGGCATCTTGAGCGCGAAGGTGAAGTCCGCCGGCGTCCGCTCCGCCCAGGCGCGCACCGCCCGCGCGTCGGGGATGGCGTAGAAGGTGGAGTCCACCTCCACGCCGCGGAACGCGCGGGCGTACGTCGGCAGGAACTCGGATGGCCGCGTGCCGCCCGGGTAGAGCGGCCCGACCCACGCCGCGTAGTTCCATCCCTGGGTGCCGATGAGAACGGTCATTTGCCCACGGACGGGAAGTCAGGCGGGCTTCGGCGGGATGGGCCGTCCGAAGTCACGCTCGTATGCCTCCCGCATCTGCTGGAGGTGCGGAATGAGGTGGGCGTTCGCGGGATCGCGCGCGGCCTCCTCGGCCGCGTAGTAGATTTGCAGCGCTTTTTGCACCGCCTCGGCGCGTTTCTTTTCAATCGCGGCCGAGAGGTCGTCGGCCAGGTTCTCCAGCCCCTCGGCCAGCGCCAGGGCCTCGAACTCCTCGGCCGTTCCGCAGTTCTCCAGGCGTCCGTCGCCAGTGCGGCGCGGCGCGCTCTCCTCCAGGAAGGGAATCCCCTTCCGGATCTCCGCCAGCCGGCGCAGGGCCTCGGCGGCATCGAGCTTCTTCGTCGCCATCGGATTCTCCTTCCGGAAGTACCGGGCGCGCCGAAGCGCGCCCGGTTTTTACATCATGACTACGTTACGCCGCTTTCGCCGGGTCGGGTGATTTCGCCGTCGGATTCGCCGGACTCGCCGGTTCCGCCGGTTTCGTCCTGCGCCGGCGGCTGTACTTCGGAATGCGACTCATCGCTTCGACGTGCGGCCACAGGCCGGAGTGCTCCTCGCGGCGCACGAGCTCGCGGCTGACGTTGAGCACCTGCAACGCCGCGAGGCCGAGGCGTTCGCGGCGAAGCGTGTTGGCGGCGGTGACGCCGCGCAGCATCGCCCGCAGCTCCGCCTCGACCGCCGACCAGCGGCCGATTTCGTTCTCGGCGGCGTGCATCTCCTCCGGCGTACTGCCGATGACGTGCTGCACGGTCTCCGAGGCGCCGGCGGCATTGATCGCCTCACGGGCGAACTCCACGTTCACGCTCGCCCGGCGGCGGATCATCTTCATCTGCCGGCTGTTCGGCAGCTGCACGAACTCCGGGATCTGGCTCTGCAGTCCGCGCAAGAGTTCGACCAGCTGTTCGGCTGTGAGCATCGGGGCATCACTGGAATTGAGACTCTTCAAGTTTGACATACGGGTATCCTCATGTCCCACTCGTGGGACGGTTGTGAATCGACGCCCGCCTGGCCCACACGACCGTCGATTCGGTCGAAGATCCCCGAGGCCCGGACCTCGGGAGCCTAACCGGCAAACGCAAATGCTCACGATTGCCGGCTTACGCGGATCGACAAGCGCTGGAGGAGCATGGCTCTAACTCCACGTGGATCGCGCCCGGTGAACAGCACCATAAACGCGTCACGCTTGAAGCAGGAGGTACTGACGGACCCGTGAAGGTCGGAGGTTCCGCTCCCTGCGCTCGAACATCCGGCATCGCTCAACCGGCTCTGGCGTCTTGACTACAGAACGTATATCCGAACTCAGCCGCTGTCAATGGGGAAAGTTGAGGCCGGTGAAGAAAAAAATCGGAAGTGGTTGATAACAAAAGGGTTCACCGGCCTATACCTCGCTTGCACCACCCTGGGACATCGATGTCCCAGCCTTGCGCATCGCTTGCACCACCCTGGGACATCGATGTCCCACCCCTGCGCATCGCTTGCCCCACCCTGGGGCATCGTTGTCCCAGCCCTGCGCATCGCTGTCCCACCCTTGGACATTGCTGCCCCAGGTGGATACGTCATTTGGGCGAAGGCCGATTCTAAATAAACGGGCCCATCCTCTGCAGACGATGCGCTCGTGCCGAAGAGCTATAGCGGCGGTGGCCGTGCGCTCCCCGGTTCCGGTCCGGGCGGCGGGAACCATCCCGGCGCGCAATCGTGGGGCGAGCGTTTCGGAGCGCTGAGGAACGTCGGACCGTTTCTGGCGCTGGTCTGGCGGACCAGTCCCGCTCTCACGGCGTTCAACGCGGCTCTTCGCGTGGTGCGCGCGCTCCTTCCGGTGGCGACGCTGTACGTCGGGAAGCTGATCATCGATGAAGTGGTGGCCCTGGCGGGCTCCGGCCGCGTGCCGGCCGACCTCTCGAACCACCTCTCGACATGGCTCTCCAGCGGTCTGTTCCATCGCCTCGGCAGCTTGCTGCTCATCGAGCTCGCGCTGGCCATCGCCGCCGACGTCCTCGGTCGCGTGGTCTCGCTGGTCGACTCGCTGCTGTCACAGCGCTTCGCCGACATCACCAGCACCCGGCTGATGGAGCACGCGGCGACGCTCGATCTCGAAGACTTCGAAGACAGCGATCTGCAGGACCGGCTCGAGCGGGCGCGCAGGCAGGTGTCCGGACGAATGACGCTGATGAATCAGCTCTTCGGTCAGGCGCAGGACGTCGTGACGATCGTCAGCTTCGCCATCGGCCTGGTCGCCTACGCGCCGTGGCTCATCGTCCTTCTTCTCCTCGCGCTCGTTCCCGCCTTCCTCGGCGAGGCGCACTTCAACGCGCAGACCTATGCGCTCGACTATCGGCGGACGCCCGAGCGCCGCGAGCTCGACTATCTCCGGCAGACCGGCGCCAGCGTCGAGACGGCGAAAGAAGTGAAGATCTTCGGGCTGCAGGCCTTCCTGCTGGAGCGGTATCGCGAGCTCGCGGCGCGTTTCTATGATGCGAGCCGGCTCCTGGCGACGCGGCGGGCCTTCTGGGGAGCCGTGCTCACCACCGTCGGGACGGCCGGCTATTACGTCGCCTACGCCTTCATCGCCTGGCGCACGCTGCGCGGCGAGTTCACCATCGGCGATCTCACCTTTCTCTCCGGCGCGTTCCGCCGCCTGCGCAACCTCCTCGAAGGTCTGCTGATCGGCTTCTCGCAGGTGGCTGGTCAGGCCCTCTATCTCGACGACCTCTTCTCGTTTTTCGAGATCGAGCCGGAGATCGTCTCGCCCGCGAATCCGCGCCCGTTTCCGTCGCCGATCCGCGAGGGGTTCACCTTCGAGAGAGCCGGCTTCCGCTATCCCGGCGCGGAGCGGTGGGCGGTCCGCAATCTCTCGTTTCATCTGCGGGCCGGCGAAGAGCTGGCGCTCGTCGGCGAGAACGGCGCGGGCAAGACGACGCTGGTCAAGCTGCTGGCGCGTCTCTATGACCCCGACGAAGGGCGCGTGCTTCTCGATGGACACGATCTGCGCGAATACGACCTCAGCGAGTTGCGCGCGAACATCGGGGTGATCTTCCAGGACTTCGTCCGTTATCAGCTGACCGCGGCCGAGAACATCGCCGTCGGCCGGATCGAGGCGCGGGACGATCGCCCGCGCATCGTGGAAGCCGCTCGCAGCAGCACGGCCGACGAAGTGATCGAGCGGCTCCCACTCCGCTACGAGCAGATGATCGGCAAGCGGCTGCGCAACGGCGTGGAGCTCTCCGGCGGCGAGTGGCAGAAGCTGGCCATCGCCCGCGCCTACATGCGCGACGCGCAGCTGCTGATCCTCGACGAGCCGACCGCCGCCCTCGACGCCCGCGCCGAGTTCGAGGTCTTTCAGCGCTTCAAGGAGCTGAGCGAAGGCAAGACCGCGGTCCTGATCTCCCACCGCTTCTCCAGCGTCCGGATGGCCGATCGCATCCTGGTCCTGGCGGAAGGCGAGCTCGAGGCCACCGGCACGCACGAAGAGCTCCTCACCGCCTCCCGCCGCTACGCCGATCTGTTCGAGCTGCAGGCGGCAGGGTACCGGTGAAATTTGGCTGTGGCGGGAGGACTCGAACCTCCGACCACCTGATTAACAATCAGGCGCTCTACCAACTGAGCTACACCACACCAATGAGCGGAAAGGGCGAGCAGGATAGCAGATTATTTATCGTTCGGTAGCGGCCGCGCCGCACGAATATTGACGCGTTTCGGGAGGTTCTTTAGACTCGCTTCCCCGCCAGCGATCCTCGGGGCGACGTAGCCAAGTGGTAAGGCAGAGGTCTGCAAAACCTTTATTCGCCGGTTCGATTCCGGCCGTCGCCTCCAACTCTCTCATGACCGCACGGATCGACGTCCCGTCCGGGTTCAACTTCGTCTCCACCGTCATCTCGCACGGCTGGTATCTGCTCGCGCCCTTCCGCTGGTCGGCCGAGGAGCGCGTGTTGCGCCGCGTGGAGCTGCTCGGTGGGAAGCCGGTGGAGATCGCCATCTCGTTCGACGGCAGGGCGCTGGTGGTGGCCGGCGCGCGCGACACCGCCGAGCTGCGCGCGAAGCTGGCCCGCATGTTCCAGCTCGGCGTCGACATCGGCGAGTTCGCGGCGCTGGCGATCGAGTCGCCCGAGCACGTCTGGGTGGTCCAGGCCGGGTTCGGACGGCTGCTCTGCGGCGCCACGCTGTTCGAGGACGTGGCGAAGATCATCGCCACCACCAACACCACCTGGACGCAGACCAAGCGGATGGTGCAGTTCGTGGTCGAGAAGTGCGGCCGCGGCGGCACGTTCCCGACCCCGGCGGACGTAGTCCGCTTTTCGATGGACGAGCTGCAGCGCGACTGCCGGCTCGGCTATCGCGCCAAGACGCTGCACGCGCTGGCCACCGGCATCGCGGACGGCTCCATCGACGTCGCACGGATCGCCGATCCGTCGCAGTCGACCGAGGAGCTGTTCCGGAGCTATCGCGCGCTGCCGGGGATCGGACCGTACGGCGCGGCGCATCTGCTGGCGATGGACGGCCGCCACGACTTCATCGCCGTCGACACCGAGTTCCGCCGCTTCGTGCGCGAGACCTACCACAAGGGCCGCCGCGTCGCCGACGCCACGATGCTTCGCCGCTACAGGAAGTGGGGACGCTGGAAGTACCTCGCGTACTGGTCGGAGCTGTGGCACTCCATCGACCGGCTCGCGTTGTAAAGGGCCAATAGTCTACGCCTGTGGCCTGCGATGTGAAATATTGATTTCTGCGGTGCCGTTTGCCACAATCACCGCAGTGCACGCGTAACTAAGCAGCTTGTTTTCCAATAGTTTACGTGCACCTGTGAGGGGCACGTGGACGACAAGATCAAGCAGCTTCTCAGAGAGCTCGGCGCCGCGATCAACGAGTCGATCTCCAGTTCCGAGGAGGTCAACCGCCAGATCCAGCGCATCCGCGACGAAGGCTACGATCTCTACGTCGTGCTCGATGCCACGATCGGCCTGAACAAACACGACGAGGACGAGGAGTCTGTCGTGGCGCCCGCCGCCGAGATGGTGGTCAAGAGCGACAAGGAAGTGCAGTTCCGCATCAACGTGAACGATCTCGCGCTCCTCCGCGCCCTCGGCATCGACCCCACGCGCAAGGTGCGCAACATACGGCGCGTGGCGGCGCTCCCGGCAGCCAGTGACGACTAACCTGCATGACCTGACGACGGCCGAGCTGGAGTCGACGCTCGCCGGCGCCGTCTCGCCGAAGTTCCGCGCCAAGCAGATCGAGGAGTGGATGCGCGTCCGCGGCGCCGACTCCTTCGACGCCATGACCAACATCCCGAAGGAGCTGCGCGCGCGGCTGGCCGAGCGCTTCACGCTCGACTTTCCCCGCGTGGTCGAGCGCACCGAGCCGGCCGGCGACGGCAGCCGCAAGTACCTCTTCGTCCTCGGCGACGGCCAGCGCATCGAATCCGTGTACATGCCGATGGGCGATCGCACCAGCGTCTGCCTCTCCTCGCAGGCCGGCTGCGCGGTCGGCTGCACCTTCTGCGTCACCGGCTTCTTCGGCGCGGGACGCAACTTGACGCCGGGCGAGATGCTTGGGCAGTTCTTCACCATCCAGCACGAGCATGCGGTGCCGATGGAGCTGATGAACGTCGTCTTCATGGGGATGGGCGAGCCGCTCCTGAACTTCGAGCACCTCATCACCACGCTCGACGCGCTCTATCGCAACATCGCGCCGAAGCGGATCACGGTCTCGACCTCCGGCATCATCCCCGGCATCGACGCGCTGGCGGAGCTCGACCGCCGCCCGAACCTGGCCATCTCCATCAACGCGCCCGACCGCAAGCGGCGCGAGGAGATCATGCCGATCACGAAAAAGTACCCGCTGGAAGAGCTGATCGCGTCGCTGAAGCGCTACCCCACCGAGCACGGGCGCGAGATCACCATCGAGTACGTGCTTCTGGCCGGCTACAACGACGCGCCGTCCGACGCGCTGGCGCTGGCGCGGCTGATCCGCGGCCTGCACGCCAAGGTCAATGCCATCCCCTTCAACGCCGACCCGAACCTGCCGCCGTGGATGAAGCGCCCGACCGACGCCGCGATCGACCGCTTCGTCGACGCGCTGGTCCGCAACGGCGTGGCGGTGACCGTGCGGCGCTCGAAGGGACGCGAGATCGCCGCTGCGTGCGGCCAGCTGCGCGGGAAGACGGAAGCGCCGAGACACCGGCGCGCGGTGTAGGACGGGCTTCAGCCCGTCTGGACGGGCTAAAGCCCGTCCTACATCCCCAGCGTGAACCGCCGCACCGGCGTGTGAATCGCCCCCTTCGGATTGAGCTCGCTGGAGTAGAGCGTCACTCCGTCGATCGGGAACGGCTCGGAGCGGAAGTCGCGCAGCGCCTTGTTGAAGATCTCGATCGACATCGGCGGCCATCCCTCCCGCATCCGCATCACGGTGAGGTGCGGCTTGAACTCGCTGCGGTCGGATTCGAGGCCCGCCGCGCCCGTCGCCGCGCGCACCGCCCGCGCCACGGCCACGAAGCGCTCCTCGGGGTCGACGCCGACCCACCCGACGCGCGCGTGCCGCGGGTTGGGAAAGAATCCGCAGCCGCGCAGCGAGCCGTCGAAGCGATCGATGGATTTCAGTTCGCGCTCCACCAGCGGCGCCAGGGTGTCGATCAGCGACTCCGGCTGCTCGCCGAGAAAGGCGAAGGTGAGATGCTGCGTCTCCGGCCGCACCCACGACGCCGGCGGCAGTCTGGTCCGGACCGGCGACACCCGTTCATTGAGCGCGCGAAGGACGGCCTCCGGAAACGCGGTGGCGATGAACAAACGCATTGAGGGATCGATTTGGCGGCCCCAATTATGCGCCTCAGTCCGCTTGTCCGGCCAGAAACTCGGGCGTGAAGATCCGCGCGATCTCCTCCTCGGACAGGATCTTCTGCTCGCGCAGGATCTCCGGGATGGGACGCCCCGTCTTCGCCGACTCCTTCGCCAGCTCCGCCGCGCGCGCGTAGCCGATGATCGGGTTGAGCGCCGTGGCCAGCGACGGCGAGCTGACGTAGTACGCCTCGCAGCGCGCGCGGTCCGCGGTGATGCCGCGGATGCACTTTTCCGTGAACACCGGCAGGTAGTTCGTCAGGATGTCCATGGAGAAGAGGAGCTCGAACGCCATCAGCGGCATCATCACGTTGAGCTCGAGCTGCCCGGCCTGCGAGGCGTAGTCGATGGCCGTGGCGCCGCCGATGATGTGGAAGCAGACCTGGTTCATGCACTCCAGCATCGACGGGTTGACCTTGCCCGGCATGATCGATGACCCCGGCTGCACCGACGGCAGGATGATCTCCGCCAGCCCCGTCTGCGGGCCGGAGGCGAGCAGGCGGAGGTCGTTGGTGACGCGCGTCAGCTCCAGCGCGACGTTGCGCAGCGCCGACGACACCGCGGCCACCGCCAGCTGCGACTGCATCGCCTCGCGCAGGTCCTCGGTGGCGCGAAAGTCGGAGCCGGTCAGCGCGTTCAGGTGCTCGATCACCTTGTGGCGGTAGCCGGGCGGCGTGTTCATCCCCGTCCCAGCCGCGGTGCCGCCGATGCCGAGGACGAAGACCTCGAGGGAGGCGTCGACCAGCAGCCGGTTGGCGCGCTTGAGCGCGGAGCCGTACGCGCGGAACTCCTGGCCGAGCGTGACCGGCACGGCGTCCTGCAGGTGCGTGCGGCCGGACTTGATGACGTCGGCGAACTGCACGCCCTTCTCGTCCAGCGCGTTCGCCAGGCGCTGCAGCTCGGGGACGAGGCGCCCGAGCATCGCCGCCGCCGCCACCCGAATTGCTGTAGGAAAGACGTCGTTGGTCGACTGCGCCATGTTGACGTGGTCGTTCGGGTGAACCGGCTTGTACTCGCCGAGCCGGCCGCCGAGCGCCACGTTGGAGAGGTTGGCGATCACCTCGTTGCAGTTCATGTTGAACGAGGTGCCGGCGCCGGCCTGGAAGACGTCGACGGGGAAGTGGCGTCGATGGCCTTCGAGGTCGCCGAGGATCTGGTCGCAGGCATCGACGATGGTGTCCGCCAGCCGCGGCTCGAGCGTCTTCAGGTCGCGGTTGGCCAGTGCCGCCGCTTTTTTCAGGACGATGAATGCCCGTATGAATTCTGTGTGTTCGCGGAGGCCGCTGATCGGGTAGTTCTCGACGGCGCGCTGCGTCTGCGCGCCCCAGAGGGCGTCTTCGGGGACGGCGACGGCGCCGAGGGTGTCGCTTTCGATCCTCACTAGGCCTTCAGTGCTGCAAGTCGCGCGCGCGATTCCTCGAAGACCTGCTCGTGCAGCGATTTTCCGTGCGCGTCCATGGTGACGATGGCCATGAAGTCCTCGACCCAGAGGTGCCAGATGGCCTCCGGACTGCCGAGGTCCATCCAGTCGACGCCGTCGACGCGCTTGATCGACGCGGCGCAGACCTGCGCGGCCCCGCCGATGGCGTGCATGTACACCGCGCCGTACTCCTTGCACGCCGCGAGCGTCTTCGGCCCCATGCCGCCCTTGCCGATCACGCCGCGGATCTTGTAGTCGCGCATCACTTCCCACTGGTACGGCTCTTCGCGGGACGAGGTGGTCGGCCCCGCCGCCTTGCAGACCCACTGGTCGCCCTCTTTCACCATCACCGGACCGCAGTGATAAATGATCTGCCCTTCGAGGTCGACCGGCGGCTTCACGCCGGTGTGGATACGGTGGTGGACCGCGTCGCGGCCGGTGTAGAGGCGGCCGGTGATGGCGACGGTGTCGCCGACGTGCAGCGAGCGGATGGTGGCTTCGTCGATGGGGGTGGTGAGCTTGACCGTGGCCATCAGTAGAGCCACTCCGCGGCGTTGCCGCGCGCGTCGAGCGTCACGCCGCGCCGCCGGAACGCCCAGCACATGTAGGCGATCGAGACGAAGAACGACGCCGGCAGGCGATTGAGCTTGCCGACCTTACAGGCCAGCAGCGTGGTCTTGCCGCCGAATCCCATGGGTCCGATGCCCGACTGGTTCGCCTTCTCCACCACGCGCTCTTCGAGCGCGCCGAGCTCGGCGTCGTCGTTGGCGTCGTCCATCGTGCGGAGCAGCTGCTCCTTGGCGTGCTCGTAGCCGGTGGCGCGGTCGCCGCCGATGCAGACGCCGAGGATGCCGGGGCCGCAGCCCTGGCCCTGCGCCTGGAGCACGGCGTCGAGGATGGCGTTCTCCACGCCCTTGAGATCGCGCCCGCCGAGGTCGGGGTGGGGGAGCGAGTACTGCGCGTTCATGTTCTCGCAGCCGCCGCCCTTGAGCATCAGCTTCACCTCCACGTGCGGCTCGCGCCACTGGTGGAAGTGAAAGACCGGCGAGCCGGGTCCGGTGTTGTCGCCGGTGTTCTTGCCGGTGACGCTGTCGACGCTGTTCTGCCGCAGGTAGCCGACCTTGGTCGCCTTCCGCACCGCCTCGGTGGCGATCTCCCGGAACTCCAGCTGGTCGTAGCCGACCGGCGTGTGGACGTAGAAGAGGATGGTGCCGGTGTCCTGGCAGAGCGGCAGCGAGCTCACGCGCGCCAGCCCGATGTTGCAGCCGATGACGTTCAGCGCGACGTCGGCGTTCGACCCCTCGGCCTCGTTTTTCCGCGCCGCGGTGATGGCGGTGACGACGTCGTCCGGCAACTGCGTGGAGGTCCGGCGGATCAGCTCGAGGATCGTTTCGAAGAGGGCGGACTCGGTGGAAACGTCGCGAAGGGGTGCGGTGGCGGTCATGAGGTGCTCCGGCCGCCGAGTGTATCAATCGTCACTCGTCCGCGCGAGGATCGCCCTTCAGGAAGTGTCCGGTGACGCGCTTCAGCGCGTCGGAGGTTCGTTTGCCCGCAAATCCGTCGACCGCGAGCGAGATGCCGGGGAAGTGATTGAGTGCCTGCTGCAGGCGCGCGGCGTCCGCGCTCTCGGTGTCGGGGGCATAGACCACCAGCTCGTCGAGCGCGTCGACGCTCTCGGCGTCCGACGGCTTGTTCTCTGCGTCGAAGTGGATGATGGCGCGCTCCGCCAACCGCCGGATCAGCACTGCCGCGCCGCACTGCTTGGAGACGAGGACGGGTGAGAACTGGCCGTCCGCGGCGAACTTCCCCTGCGAGTAGTGGTTCGAGTACGACCAGAGGTACGGCGTGTTGATGTTGCGCGGGCGGTAGCCGAAGCCGTTGTAGGCCTCGAAACGGTAGAGCATGGCCGGCAGCGACCAGTCGTCGAGGTTCCCGAATCCTTCGAAGGTCAGCGCGTCGAGAGCGCTGTCCTCCCACTTGAACGGTGGGTTGCCTTTCTTCGGGCGCCCCTTCGGCACCTGCACGGTGCGCGCGGTGAGCGAATCGCCGTTGTGCAGGTGGGTCTTGAAGGAGAGGCTCGCTTCCATGCAGTGAATGACGCCGACGAAGAACCAGGGGATGTCCAGTTGATCGCCGACCGTCTCGTAGCGCTTCTGATTCGCGGCGATCTTGTCGGTGGTCTGCTCGATCTCCACCGTGTGCGGCGGCGCGATCAGACAGCTGTCGAACAGGTGCTGGTACTCCAGGCGAAGGTCGTCGGTCAGGGGAACGTTCATCGGGCCCTCCAACAAGTAGAGACGGACGAGAACGCTTCTCTACCCTGCGCCCTCTTCTTGCACGTTTTGGAATGGACGAGATTTCTCGTTCGTTGAAAGTTGAGTCTATTCGACTCAATGTGAGGTAACCCATGAATTTCAACAAGCTTACGGTCAAGGCGCAGGAGGCGGTCGTCGAGGCGCAGAATCTCGCGCGCGGCGCCGGGAATCCCGAGGTCACCCCCGAGCACCTGCTCGTAGCGCTGCTTCGGCAGGAGGGCGGCATCGTCACGCCGATCCTCAGCAAGCTCGGATTGAACGCCGGGCAGATCGAGGCGGAAGTCGCCACGGAGATCTCGAAGTATTCGAAGGTCGCCGGCGCGTCGGCGGAGCCGATGATCTCCAGCGAGCTGCGGCAGGTCTTCGACGCCGCGTTCAAGGCGGCCGACGACTTCAAGGACGAATACGTCTCCACCGAGCACCTGCTGCTCGGCGTGGTGCAGAAGAAGAACAACGCGCTGAAGCGTCACGGCGTCACCGCCGATGCGGTGCTCAAGGCGCTGCAGTTGGTGCGTGGCACGCAGCGCGTCACCGACCAGAATCCCGAAGACAAGTACCAGGCGCTGGAGCGCTACGCGCGCGATCTCACTCAATTGGCAAGGCGCGGCAAGCTCGACCCGGTCATCGGCCGCGACGAGGAGATCCGCCGCGTGATCCAGGTGCTCTCGCGGCGCACCAAGAACAACCCGGTGCTCATCGGCGAGCCGGGCGTCGGCAAGACGGCCATCGTGGAAGGGCTGGCGCGGCGGGTGGTGGAAGGCGACGTCCCCGAGGGGCTGAAGAACAAGCGTGTGGTCTCGCTCGACCTCGGATCGATGATCGCCGGCGCCAAGTACCGCGGCGAGTTCGAGGACCGGCTGAAGGCGGTCATCAAGGACGTCGAGGAGAGCGAGGGCAACGTCATCCTCTTCATCGACGAGCTGCACACGCTGATCGGCGCCGGCGCGGCGGAAGGGGCGATGGACGCCTCGAACATGCTCAAGCCGGCGCTGGCGCGCGGCGAGCTGCGCGCCATCGGCGCCACCACGCTCAACGAGTACCAGAAGCACATCGAGAAGGACGCCGCGCTCGAGCGCCGCTTCCAGCCGGTCTTCGTCGGCGAGCCGTCGGTGGAGGACACCATCGCCATCCTTCGCGGCCTCAAGGAGCGCTACGAGGTGCATCACGGCGTGAAGATCCAGGACTCCGCCATCGTCTCCGCCGCCACGCTGTCGCACCGCTACATCACCGACCGCTTCCTCCCCGACAAGGCGATCGACCTGATCGACGAGGCGGCGTCGAAGCTGCGCATCGAGCTGACTTCGATGCCGCAGGAGATCGACGAACTGCAGCGCCGCATGACGCAGCTGCAGATCGAGAAGCAGGCCCTCTCGCGCGAGGACAACCCCGCCGCCCGCCAGCGCCTCGGAGTCATCGAGGGGGAGATCGGCGAGCTGCAGGAGAAGATCTCCGGCCTCCGCACGAAGTGGGAGAACGAGAAGGGCGTCATCACGCAGATCAGCTCCCTGAAGGCGAAGATCGAGGAGACGCGCGAAGCCGCCGGACGCGCCGAGCGCGAGGGCGACCTCAATCGCGCCGCGGAGCTGCGCTACGGCCAGCTGCCGCAGCTCGAGCGCGAGCTCGAGGCGCAGTCGCGGAAGCTCGCCGAGCTGCAGACTTCCGGCGCGCTGCTGCGCGAGGAAGTGACCGACGAGGACATCGCGGAGATCGTTTCGAAATGGACCGGCGTGCCGGTGACCCGGATGCTCGAGTCGGAGATCCAGAAGCTCGTGCGGATGGAGGACAACCTCAAGCAGCGCGTGGTGGGGCAGGAGGAAGCGATCCAGGCGGTCTCCAACGCCGTGCGCCGCTCCCGCGCGGGTCTGAAGGACCCCAGCCGCCCGATCGGCTCGTTCATCTTCATGGGACCGACCGGCGTCGGCAAGACGGAGCTGGCGCGCGCGCTGGCCGAGTTCCTCTTCGACGACGAGAACGCCATGGTGCGCATCGACATGTCGGAGTACATGGAGCGCCACGCCGTGGCGCGCCTGATCGGCGCGCCGCCCGGATACGTCGGCTACGAGGAGGGCGGCCAGCTGACGGAAGCGATCCGCCGCAGGCCGTACGCCGTGATCCTCTTCGACGAGATCGAGAAGGCGCATCCGGAAGTCTTCAACGTGATGCTGCAGATCCTCGACGACGGCCGGCTGACCGACTCGAAGGGCCGGGTGGTCGACTTCAAGAACACCGTCATCATCATGACTTCCAATGTCGGCGCGCAGCACATCTTCGACTTCCAGAAGTCGATGCAGACGCCGGAACAGCGGACGGAGATGGAGCGCCAGGTCGAGGCCGAGCTGCACGCGCGCTTCCGCCCGGAGTTCCTCAACCGCGTCGACGACGTGATCATCTTCCACGCCCTCGACATGAAGCACATCAAGCGGATCATCGAGATCCAGCTCAAGCGGCTGACGAAGCTGATCGGCGAGCGCGGGCTGGCCATCGACATCAGCGAGGCGGCGAAGGACTTCCTGGCGCGCGAGGGCTACGACCCCGCGTTCGGCGCGCGGCCGCTCAAGCGCGCGCTGCAGCGGGAGATCATCGACCCGCTGGCCATGCGGCTGCTGGAAGGGAAGTTCAAGGAGGGCGACACCATCTTCGCCAACCTGACCGACGGAAAGCTCGAGCTGTCGCTCGAGCCGGAGCCGATGAGCGTTCATTGAAACGGGGTAGCGGGGTAGCGGGGTTTCGAGGTCTCGCGGCGGCCAAGCCTGCCGGCGCGAGCACCGCGAGACTCCGCGACCACGAGACCTCGCAGCCTCGATTCTGGTGCGTCTTTTGCCACGCCTGAGGCCGAAAGGAGTCCTCATGCGCCGCGTCCTCATCGTTGCCGTCGCGCTCCTGGCGGTCGCCTGTCCCGGCGGGCGTCCCGAGGATTCGTCGCAGAACGCGCCGGCGAAGACGACCACCACCACGCAGAGCCCCACCGCGGTGCCGGAGAACAGTACGGCGATGAACCCCGTCGCGCCGAGCAGCCCGACCGAGCCGTCCGCGTCGCCGATGGTCGATGTGCAGCTGCTCGAATACGACATCCGCATCAACGACACGCTGAGCGCCGGTCCGCAGCACTTCCGTGTCGCCAACGCCGGCCACGAGAAACACAGCCTGGCCATCGAAGGCCCCGGCGTCTCGCAGCAGCTTCCCAGCGACCTCACCGGCGGCAGCACCTCGGAGCTCGCCGTGACGCTGCAGCCGGGGACCTACACCGTCTGGTGCCCGGTCGACAAACACCGCGGCAAGGGGATGCAGCGGACGATCACGGTGAAGTGACGATCACCACGCTCCACGCTCGGGCGAGAACATCTCCGCGTACACCCTCTTCGCCCACGAGCGTTTGCCCACTTCCACTTCGCCCTCCTGCCGCAGCCACTCCTTGATCGGCAGGGTGAAGCCGGTCTTGCGCCGCTTGCGGATCTCGGCCGGGAGCGGCGGCCGCGGCGCGGCGGCGAGCAGCTGCTTGCCGCGCTCGCGGCGCGTAACCAGCGCCGGCGCGAGCTTGCGCAGCAGGTGCGCGTCGACCAGCGGCACGCGCACTTCGAGCGAGTGCGCCATCGAGGCCCAGTCCATGTCCCGCAGCAGCTGGTTGCGCAGATAGAGCGACGACTCCAGCGCCGCGACGCGCGCGAACGCGTTGCCGGGATCGGGCGTCACCGCGCGCTCGATCAGCCGCAGCGGGTCGAGACGCGCCAGCCCATCGCGCGCGATCTCTTCGCCGAGAAGCTCGGGCAGCTCGGCGGCGAGGAAGCGCCCGCGCTTGACGAGGTACGCGCCGGCCCAGCTCGCGCCGTAGCGGACGATCTCGCCCATCTTCGGGCTGACGTGGCGGCTGCGCCGCGCGAGCGCGGAGTTGAGGCGATGCACCGCGTCGCCGAGGCGCGGCACGCGCGCCAGGAAGGAGGTGATCGGCATCCAGCGCGGGATGTCGCGGAACGAGGTGTAGCCGCCGAACAGCTCGTCGCCGCCGGTGCCGGAGAGCGCCACTTTCAATCCCAGCTCGCGCGCCGCCTTGCTGATGAACCAGGAGTTGATACCGTCGACGCTCGGCTGGTCCATCGCCTCGAAGATGCGCGGCAGCGACGCCTTGAATTCGGGGAGCGTCACTTCCTGGATGGCGTGCCGCACGCCGTACTGACGCGCCACCGCGGCGGCGAGCGGCGCCTCGTCGTTGACGCGCCCTCGGTACTCGGCGAAGCGCAGTGTCATCGTCTGCAGGTCGGTTGCGCCGCTTTCTCGCGCCAGCGCCACGACGGCGGTCGAGTCGATGCCGGCGGAGAGGAAGGCGCCGACCGGGACGTCCGCCACCATGTGATACCGCACCGACTCCAGCACCGCGTCGTGCACCGCTTCGCGGCGCTGCTCCTCGGTGAAGCGGCCGCCGCGCTCGACCGCGTCGCGCAGCGTGGCGGCGATCGAAAAGTATTGCCGCGGCTCGCCCACGCCGCTACTGTCGATCCAGCAGTACGACCCCGCCGGCAACGCGCGGATGGCGCGGTACATGGTGAACGGCTCCGGCACCGTGCCGCGCAGGAAGAACCCCGCCGCTCCGGCGGGATCGAACGTCCGGTCGACGCGTCCGCTCGCCGCCAGCGCGCGCACCTGCGACGCCGCACGCAGCGTGCCGCCGTCGTCCGCGTAGTAGAGCGGCTTGATGCCGTACGGGTCGCGCGCCAGGAACATCCGCCGCTTCGCCGCATCCCAGATGACCAGCGCGAACATGCCGCGCAGCTCGCCCAGCATCTCCGCGCCCTTTTCCTCGAACAGCTGCAGCAGCACCTCGGTGTCCGAATGCGACACGAACCGCCGCCCGCGCTGCTCCAGCCCCGCGCGCAGCTCGCGATAGTTGTAGATCTCGCCGTTGAAGATGATGGTCAGCGTGCCGAAGTGCATCGGCTGCGCCCCCGCCGGCGAGAGATCGATGATGGCCAGCCGCCGGTGCCCCAGCCCCACCCGCCCGTCCGCCGACACCCACGCGTCGCCCGCGTCCGGCCCGCGGCTGAGCAGGCACTCCCGCGTGGCGATGAGCTCCTCCCGATCGACCGGCGGCGCGGCGTCGTGGTACGCGTAAATCGCGTTGATGCCGCACATTGGGGCGCGAGTATACCGAGGTAGAATTCGCAGGATGGACGATGAGCTGGATCTCCTGAAGCGGATCACGTTCAACCCGAACATCTACGGCGGCAAGGCGATCATCCGCGGTCGCCGGCTGGCGGTGGAGCATGTTCTCGACATGCTGGCCGCAGGCGATTCGCCTGAGGATCTCGTAGCAGCGTATGACTGGCTCGAGATCGATGACGTTCGCGCTTGCATCCTCTATGCGGCGAAAGTGGTCGGCAACGAACACTTCTTTCCGGCGCTCGTTGAGGATTGAAACTCCTCGTCGATAACTGTCTCCCCAAGTGGTTTGCCGATGCGCTTGAAAGCGCAGGGGCACGAGGCAATCTATGCAGGCGATTGGGGGCGCGGATCCTGGGGATGAGCCGATACTCCGCCGCGCGCTCAGCGAAGGTCGCGTTCTCATCACCCTCGACAAGGATTTTGGGACGCTGGCGGTCGTTGCGCGCAAGGCTCACTCCGGAATCGTTCGGATGCGCCAGACGCGCACGAAGGATCTCGTCACGGTTTGCCTGAGGGCGTTGGCATTCTTCAGCGAGGAGCTGGCTGCAGGGGCATTCGTGGTCGCCACACCGAAACGCATTCGTGCACGGCCGCGCGACGATTAGAATGCCCGCCCATATGAAGAAGAGCGCGTTCCTCCTTCTCCTCTTCGTCCCTCTCCTAACCGCCCAACCCACCCCCGACAAGCCGATGCTCGGCTTCTCCGCGGCGAACGCGGCGAAGCAGCAGGCGCTCGAGGCGCAGTTCGACGCGAAGCTCAACCGCGACGACCTGCGCGAGTGGATGCGGCGGCTCTCCGCGCGGCCGCATCACCTCGGCTCCGCGTACGACAAGCAGAACGCGGAGTTCATCGCCGCGCTGTTCAAGTCGTGGGGCTATGAGACGGCCATCGAGCAGTTCGACGTCCTCTTCCCCACGCCGAAGTCGCGGCTGGTCGAGCTGATCGCGCCCGAAAAGTACGTGGCCAGGCTCTCCGAGCCGGCGCTGGCGCAGGACGCGACGTCGGGACAGGCCGGCGAGCAGCTGCCGACCTACAACGCCTACTCCATCGACGGCGACGTCACCGGCGACCTGGTCTACGTCAACTACGGCGTGCCGGACGACTACGAGATCCTCGAGCGCAACGGCGTCGACGTGAAAGGCAAGATCGTCATCGCCCGCTACGGCGGCTCGTGGCGCGGCATCAAGCCGAAGGTCGCCGCGGAGCACGGCGCCATCGGCTGCATCATCTACTCCGACCCGCGCGACGACGGCTACTACCAGGGCGACGTCTATCCGAAGGGCGCGTACCGCGGCGATCAGGGCGCGCAGCGCGGCTCGGTGATGGACATGCCGCTGCATCCCGGCGATCCGCTGACGCCCGGCGTCGGCGCGACGAAGGACGCCAAGCGCCTCGACCGCAACGAGACCGGCGTGCTGACCAAGATCCCCGTCCTGCCGATCTCCTACGGCGACGCGCTGCCGCTGCTGCGCGCGCTCGGCGGCCCGATCGCTCCGGCCGACTGGCGCGGCGCGCTGCCCCTCACTTATCACCTCGGCCCCGGCCCGGCGCGCGTCCATCTCGCGCTCGCCTTCGACTGGAAGATCGTGCCGGCGTACGACGTCATTGCGCGCCTGGCCGGCAGCGAGCGCGGCGACCAGTGGATCATGCGCGGCAACCATCACGACGCGTGGGTCAACGGCGCCAGCGATCCGATCAGCGGCCAGGTCTCGATGCTCGAAGAGGCGAAGGCCATCGCCGAGCTGGCCAAGAGCGGCTGGAAGCCGAAGCGCACCATCGTCTACGCCGCCTGGGACGGCGAAGAGCAGGGACTCCTCGGCTCGACCGAGTGGGCCGAGGCGCACGGGCCGGAGCTGCAGCGCAACCTCGTCGTCTACATCAACTCCGATTCGAACTCGCGCGGCTTCTTCGATGCCGGCGGCTCGCACACGCTGGAGAAGCTGACCACGGAGGTGGCGCGCGACGTCGTCGATCCGGAGCGCAACGTCTCCGTGCTGGAGCGGCTGCGCGACCGCGAGCTGCTCAACATCACACGCCTCGAGGCGCGGAAGGAGTACCGCGAGCGAAAGCTGATCCGCCTAGACGCTCTGGGCTCCGGCTCCGACTACACGCCGTTCATCCAGCACCTCGGCATCGCGGCGATGAGCGTCGGTTATAGCGGCGAGGGCGGCGGCGGGTCGTACCACTCGGTCTACGACTCCTTCGATCACTACATCCGCTTCGGCGACCCGAACTTCGACTACGGCATCGCGCAGGCCAAGACCGCCGGCCGGCTGGTGCTGCGGCTGGCGAACGCGGACGTGCTGCCGTTCGAGGTGACGTCGTTCGCCGACACGGTGACGCGCTACCTCGACGATCTGACCAAGCTCGCCGAGACGAAGCGGCGCGAGATCGAGGAGACGAACCGCCTGGTGCGCGACAACGCGTACGTCATCGCCGCCGACCCGGCCAAGACGTACGTCGCGCCGAAGGCGGAGGAGGTCCCGCCCTTCCTGAACTTCGCGCCGCTGCAGAACGCGGTGGCCAAGCTGCAGCGCAGCGCGCGCGACTTCGACCGCGCTGCGGCCGCGGCGCCGGCGGAGAAACACGCGGCGCTGGACAAGGCGATGATGCACTTCGAGCAGTCGCTCACGCGCGCCGAGGGGCTGCCGCGGCGGCCATGGTTCCGTCATCACATCTACGCGCCGGGCTTCTACACCGGCTACGGCGTGAAGACGATTCCCGGCGTGCGCGAGGCCATCGAGCAGAAACAGTGGAGCGAGGCGAACGAGCAGATCGCCATCGTGGCGAAGGTGCTGGAGGGATACGCGGCGGAGGTCGATCGCGCGACGGCGCTGGCGCGCTAGCCGGCAGTGCCGAACGCTGAGGTGACGAGCTCGGTGTCCAGGTACTCGGTCACTTCCTTGATGGCGCCGTTTTCGAAGCGGTAGACGAAGCAGTACTCCTGGTTGTACGGCGGGCCGGCCTTGGTCGTCGCTTGCGCTTTGGCCTGCGCGACGACGAAGTCGCCGTCGGCGAGGATGCGCTCAGCGGTCGCGCGGTACCGCCCTTCCAGCCGAGACGCGAGCTGGCCGAGCAGATCCTGGAGCACGGCGTGCTTGCCACGATACGTGCCGGACCACTTCGTCTGTCCCATCACCGTCCAGACGACGTCGTCCGCGAGCAGGTCGACCAGCGGCCGGGAGTTGCCGGTCGACAGCTCGGCGTATGCGTGGCGGATCAGTTCTTTGTTGTCCATGGTACGAAATCTACTGTTTGGCACTCTTGGGCAGGAGGTAGACCACCTCGCCCTTCTTCGACATGCCGAGGTCCTCGCGCGCGATGCGCTCAACGGCGTATGTCGACTTGCGCACGCTCTCGATCTCGGCGCGCAGGCGGGCGTTCTCGCGCTGCAGGCGGGCGATGTCGGCGCGCAGCGCGGTGACGCGCTGCTGCGACTGCTGCAGTTCCGAGGTGGGGCGCCCGCTGAAGAAGAAGGTGAAGATCACCAGCAGCGTCAGCACGCCCGCCAGCAGCACGGCGCCCTTGAGCGTCACCTGCGTGGCGCGGCGAGGATCGCGCGTGGAAACCGCTGCGGGCATGTGGAAAGTATAATTCCTCCGTGAAGCGCGACGTCGCCTCAAATCCCCTCACCGAACGGTATGCCTCGAAGGAGATGTCGTACCTCTTCTCCTCCGATTTCAAGTTCCGGACGTGGCGGCGGCTCTGGATCGCGCTGGCCGAGGCGGAGAAGGAGCTGGGGCTGCCGATCAGCGACGAGCAGATCGCAGCGCTCAAGGCGTTCGCCGAGGACATCAACTACGCCGACGCCGAGCAGCGCGAGCGCGAGATCCGCCACGACGTGATGTCGCACATCTACGCCTACGGCCTGCAGGCGAAGTCGGCGAAGGGGATCATCCACCTCGGCGCGACCTCGGCGTTCGTCACCGACAACACCGACATCATCCAGATGTCCGAGGGGCTGGCGATCGTGCGGCGCCGCATCGTCAACCTGATCGCCAAGCTGCGCGACTTCGCCTGGCGCTGGCGCGCCACCCCGCAACTGGCCTTCACGCACTTCCAGCCGGCGCAGCTGACCACGGTCGGCAAGCGCGCCACGCTCTGGCTGCACGACCTGCTGCTCGACTACCGCGAGCTCGAGTTCCGGCAGTCGCAGCTCGCGCTCCTCGGCGTGAAGGGCGCCACCGGCACGCAGGCGTCGTTCCTCAACCTCTTCGACGGCGACGAGGCAAAGGTGCATCGCCTCGAGCAGCTCGTCGCGGAGAAGGTAGGCATCCGCAGCGTCTACCCCGTCTCCGGGCAGACCTACTCGCGCAAGGTCGACGCGCAGGTCGCCGCGTCGCTGGCGGGATTCGCCGAGTCGGCGTCGAAGTTCGCGTACGACATGCGCCTGCTGGCGCACATGCGCGAGATCGAGGAGCCGTACGAAGAGGAGCAGGTCGGATCCTCGGCCATGGCGTACAAGCGCAACCCGATGCGCGCGGAGCGCATCGACGCGCTTTCGCGCCACGTCATTGTCAACTCGCTCAATCCGGCGCTCACCGCGGCGACACAGTGGTTCGAGCGGACCCTCGACGACTCCGCCAACCGCCGCATCGCCATCCCCGAGGCCTTCCTCGGCGCCGACGCCATCGCCCTGATCTACGACAACATCATGGGCGGCATCGTGGTGCACGAGGACGTCATCGCCGCCAACGTCCGCCGCGAGCTGCCGTTCCTGATGACGGAGAACCTGATGATGGAAGGCGTGCGCCGCGGCGGCGACCGGCAGGTGCTGCACGAGCGCGTCCGCATCCACACGCAGGCCAAGCCCGACGACGTGTTCGAGCGCATCGCGAACGATCCGCTGTTCGGCATCGACCGGGCCACGATCGAGGCGATGGCGCGGCCCGACGACTACACCGGGCTGGCGCGGCAGCAGACCGAGCGCTTTCTCGAAGAGGTCGACGCCGTGCTGGCCGGGCAGGTGACGGAGAGCGTGACCGAGGAGTTGCGGGTATGAAGCGTGCGCTCGTCGCGGTCGCGCTGTTCCTCGCCTACTCCTGCGCCACCACGAATACACCGCCGCCGCAGCAGATCGAGGTGCTGCACGGCGTGGCCAGCTGGTACGGGCAGGAGTTCGCGGGCCGCACCACGGCCAACGGCGAGATCTTCGATCCGCTGCTGCTGACGGCCGCGCATCGCACGCTGCCGTTCGGGACGATCGTCGACGTCATCAACCTGAAGACGAGCAAGCAGGTGCGCGTGCGCATCAACGACCGCGGGCCGTACGTCGGCAACCGGCTGATCGACCTGTCGTACGCCGCGGCGAAGATGATCGATCTGGTCGAGCCGGGCAGCGGTGAGGTCGACCTGCACGTGGTCACGATCGGCAAGGGCGACCGCGAGCCGCCGGCACCGTACTCGGTGACGGTGGCGGAAGCGGTGCCGGTCGTCGCCGCACCGGCGCCCGCTCCTCCGCCCCCTCCCGCGCCTGCGCCAGTCGAGCAGCCGGCGCCCGCCGTCGTCGAGCAGGTGCAGGTGATCGAGGAGCATCGCGGCGTGGAGACGCGTCGGCAGGTGGCGGCGGATGGCAAGACGATCCAGGCGGTTCCGGTGGCCGGTGTGGGCGCGCCCGCCCCCGGGCGCGCGCCCGAGGCGGGCGCGCCCACACGTGCCACCGGCAAGTTCGTCGTTCAGGTCGGCGCGTTCGGCGACGAAAAGAACGCGCTGGCGCTGCAGCAGAAGCTGCGCGGCGCCGGCTTCGAGTCGTTCATCGACCACGGCGCGGTGCTGCACAAGGTGCAGATCGGGCCGTTCGAGACGCGCGATCAGGCGGTGAAGACGCGCGGCGCGCTGGAGGCCGCCGGCGTCTCCGCCATCATTCTGACGACGCGCTAACGCGCCAGATCCTTCGCTGCGCTCAGGATGACCGCTTCGCGGTCACATCAGCTCAGACTCGCTGAAGAAGAAGGCGATCTCGATGTTCGCGTTCTCGTCCGAATCCGATCCATGGATCGCGTTCTGCTCGATCGACTCGCCGAACTCGGCGCGGATCGTTCCCTGATCGGCCTTCTTCGGGTCGGTGGCGCCCATGACCTGGCGCAGGTGCGCCACGGCGCCGTCGCGCTCCAGCGCGGCGACGAACACCGGCCCCGAGGTCATGTAGTCGACGAGCGATCCGAAGAACGGGCGCTCGCGGTGGACGCCGTAAAAGCCCTCGGCCTGCTTGCGGCCCAGGCTGACTTTTTTCAATCCGAGGACGCGGAAGCCCTCGGACTCGAGACGGCTGATGATTTTTCCGAAATTGCCTTTGCGGACGGAGTCCGGCTTGATGATCGTGAAGGTGCGGTTCGCCATAGTGGGCGCGGATTATACAGACGCCGCGTGCAGCATCGGCTTCCGAACGCCGGCGGACTCGTAATTGACCGGCAGCACCAGCGTGAAGGTCGAGCCCTTCCCCGGTTTCGACTTCACGTCGATGCGCCCGTGGTGCAGCTCGACGAAGTTGCGCGTGAGCGAGAGGCCGAGGCCGGTGCCGCCGCGGCGCGCGCGCCGTCCCTCCTCGGTCTGGTAGAACTCGTCGAAGATCCGCTGCAGTTTGTCGGCGGCGATGCCGATCCCCTCATCGCAGACGTCGATGCGGATGTGGTCCGGGTCCGACATCTTGACGTCGATGGTCACCGGCCCGCCGCGCGGCGAGAACTTCACCGCGTTCGACAGCAGGTTGAAGAGGATCTGCTTCAGGCGCCCTTCGTCGAGGCGCACGCGCGGCACGCCGGAGTCGATGCTCGAGGTGATACGGACGTTGGCCTCCTCGGCGAAGCCTTTCATCACCCGCTCGACGGCGGCGATGGTGTCGCGCAGGTCGAACTCGTCGGCGCGCAGCTCCATCTTCCCCGCCTCGATCTTGGAGAGGTCGAGGATGTCGTTGATCAGCTCGAGCAGGTGGTTGCCGGCGGTGCGGATGTTCTCCAGGAACTTGTACATCCGCGCCGGGACGGCGTCGCGCACGTTCTCCAGCAGCACGCTGGAGAATCCGATGATGGAGTTGAGCGGCGTGCGCAGCTCGTGCGACATGTTGGCCAGGAACTGGTTCTTGGAGCGGTCGGCGGCCATCAGCCGGAGGTTGGTCTCGCGCAGCTCGTTGGTGCGCTCGTGCACGCGCTGCTCGAGCGCGTAGGTGAGGCCCTCGAGGTCCTTGTAGAGGCGCTGGTTCTCGATGGCCACGCCGGCCTGGTTGGCGATTGCGGTGAGCAGCAGGAGGTCGTCGTTGGTGAAGGCGTTCTTCTTGTAGCTCTCGACGGAGATGACGCCGACCACGCGGTCGCGCGCGATCATCGGCACGCCGAGCCACGACTCGGTCGGCTTGGTGTCGACCACCGCCTTGACGCCGATGCGCTGCTCGTCGGCCACGCTATGGATCAGGAGCGGCTGGTGATGCTCGACCACCCACGAGTTCAGCCCGGCGCCGACCGGCATCCGCTCCTTCGGCAGCATGGTCCCCTCGCGCACGTCGAGCTCGAAGGCCAGCTCGTTGGTCTGCTCGTCGAGCAGGGCGATGGTGAAGAGGCTGCAGTCGACGATCTTCTTGCATTCGGTGTAGATGGCCATCAGCAGCTCGTCGGTGTCGAAGCGGAGCGAGATGGTCTTGCCGATGTTGGTCAGCGAGGCGATGCGCCTGAGCTGCTGCTGGCTGCGGCTGCGGGTGATGGCCAGCTTGCGGGCCACGAAGTTGGCCACGATGCCGGTGAAGGCCAGCGCCAGCACCGCGCCCCAGCCGATGGTGGCGTACGACAGAGTCATGACCACCACGAACGGCACGCTCACCAGGTAGATCGAGGTGTCGATCAGGTCGAGCTTGAGGACTTTGGTCCGCGAATATCCGTACGCGCGCTGCGGTCGGATCATCACCAGGTTGTTGGTGAGGATGAGGGCGAGGCTGGCCAACGCCACTCGCCAAGCCGACGACGGCGAAGCGTGCATGACCGGCAGCTCGCCGCCGAGCCACGAGTAGAGCGTGCCGGCGACGACGACCGGGATGCCGTAGGTGCTGAAGAGGCCGAAGGTCCTGGCGTACTCGCCGCCGGCGTCGGACATGCCGACCTTGACCGGGCCGATGTCGCGCATGGCCAGCAGGCGCGTGGCCACCGCGACGGAAACGACGGTCCACGACGCCAGCACGGTGCCGAGCAGCGGCACCATGCACATGTAAGCCATCATGCCGAGCGAGACGTAGATGACGTTGGTCAGCTCGAACTTCAGCAGCTGCAGCGCCGCGGCGAAGGCCACCAGGATGATCATCAGGATGGCCGCGTTCGCGCCGAGGCCGTGGACGATGGCCAGCGGCTCCGTGGGGTTGCGCAGCGTGACCCACAGCATCAGCAGCAGGCCGAGCGTGCCCTGCGTCAGATAGACGGAGATGACGCGCCGGCGGACGGAGTCGTCGGGGGTGGACATGGACGGAATGCAGCTATCGTAGCGCTAGATCGCGCGGATCACGAGCCCGTCCACGAAGGTCCCGTCGAAGTCGCGCGGGATGGCGGGGTGGTCGCGGCAGATCAGCGCGTCGCGATATTCGCCGCGCTCGATCGTGGTGCCGTGCGCGACGATGCAGCCGTCGAGCGTGACGCCGGCGGCGATGCGGCAGTCGTCCCAGACGATCGAGTCGCGCAGCGTTCCCTCCACCACCGAGCGCGCGCCGACGACGTGGTCGCCGCAGAGCGCGCGCGAGGCGGCGAGGTAGCGGCGCGGCGTGCCGATGTCGAACCAGGTCGGGCCGTCGTCGACCACGCCGGCGATCGCGCCGCGGCCGCTGTCGATCAGCCGCTGGTAGACGTCGATGATGCTGAAGACGTCCTTGTCCGGCATGTGGTCGAAGACGCGCGGGCTGATGCACTGCGAGCCGGAGAACATCAGCGCCTGGCCGCTGCCGCGCCCGAAGCCGGTGATGCACCCGTGCTCGAAGTAGACCGGCGTGAAGCGATCACCCTCCGGCGGATGGCGCAGCGTCAGCGCGGCGACCGCGTCGTGCTCGCGGCGCGCGCTGCGGAGAGCGTCGACGGATACCGACTGGATGGTGTCGCCGTTGACGAGGAAGAACTCCTCCTCGTTCTCCATGAACTTGCGGACGCGGCGGATGCCGCCGCCGGTGCCGAGGATCGCGCCTTCTTCGAGCGAGAAGTCGAAGCGGGCGTGCGGAAAGGCGCGCGGCAGGTAGTCGCGGATGGCGTCGGGGAGATGGTGCAGGTTGACGACGAAGTGGTCGATGCCGGGCAGCGACTCGACGGCCCAGGCGATCAGCGGCTTGTTGCAGACCGGGACGAGCGGCTTGGGAAGGGTGAAGGTCACCGGCTGGAAGCGGGTGCCGAAGCCGGCGGCGAGGACCATGGCTTTCATGCGAGGGACCGCGCGACCTCGCTACCGCGAGACCCCGCAACCCCGCTCACAGCTCCTCCGGTGCGAAGACCATGTTCTCTCCCAAATCGGGACGGGTGCGGCGGGCCTGCCGGTAGAGGTCCGCGTAGGTCTGGCGGATGGCGTTGTCCATGTTCATCCCCAGCTCCGCGGCAATCGTACGAATCGTATCGATGGGCCCTTCGATCTCGAAGTACTCGCCGATGGGAGTGCGGTCGAGGACGACTTCCACGTCGCGCAGGCGCCACACCTCGCGGAACTTCTGGTAGCGGAAGGTGGGCTTGTATCCGAGCGCGTCGAGGAGCTGGATGGCCAGTTCGAAGCTCTCCACGCCGGTCTGCACCTCGTCGCGCGACTTGATGCCCCCCTCGATCGACATCGGTCCCTTGTAGGTGGCGATGGAGTACTTGACGAAGCGGCGCACGCGCAGCAGCGCGCCTTTGGTGCGCAGCTCGCCGCGGCGGTCGAGGACGATGTTGTCCTCGAAGGTTTCGGGATAGAGCCGCTGCGCGCCGATGTCGTGCAGCTTGCGCAAGAGCTCATTGCGGTCGCGGAGCGGGAACTTGACTTCGATTTCCTGTGCCATGCGGGGTCTCGGTGTCTCGGAGTCTCGCGGTCTCGGGGTGGAAGCGGAGCGCTGCGAGACCCCGCGACCTCGATACCGCGCAACCTCAGATCCGCAGCACCTCCACGCCCGGCAACGCGGCCCCGGAGATGAACTCCAACGACGCCCCGCCGCCGGTACTGATGTGACTGATCTTGTCCGCGAAGCCGGAGCTCTTCACCGCCTCCACCGACTCGCCGCCGCCCACCACCGAGATCGCTTTGGCCTCGGCCACGGCGCGCGCCATGGCCATCGTCCCCTTGGCGAAGGCCTCCTTCTCGAAGACGCCCATCGGGCCGTTCCAGAAGATGATGCGCGCGCTGCCGAGCTGCGAGGCGTACTGGCTGATGCTGCGCGGGCCGATGTCCACCGCCTTCATCCCGTGCGGCACTCCGTCGGCGACGCCGACGGTCTTGATGTCGGTCGGCTCGTCGAGCGAGTTGGTGACCACCAGGTCGCTCGGCAGCACGATCATGGCGCCGCGTCCGGCGAGGATGCGCCTGGCCACGTCGAGCGACTCGTGGTCGACCAGCGAGTCGCCCATCCGCATCCCCTTCGCGGCGAGGAAAGTGTTGGCCATGCCGCCGCCGACCAGCACGGCGTCGGCGAGCTTGACCAGCGCCTCCAGCGGCTCGATCTTGCCGGCGATCTTCGCGCCGCCGAGGAGCGCCACGAAGGGGCGGTCGCTGGCCGCGGTGACCTTCTGCAGGAACTCGATCTCCTTCGCCAGCAGCAGCCCGCCGGCGGTGCGCTCGGGCGGGAAGAGCCGCGGCAGCGCGTCGATGGAGGCGTGCGCGCGGTGGCAGGCGCCGAAGGCGTCGTTGAGGTAGACCTCGCCGAGCTTGCGCAGCTCCGCCGCGAACGCCTGGTCGTTGGCCTCTTCTTCGGGGTGGAAGCGGAGGTTCTCCAGCAGCATGACGTCGCCCGGCTTCAGGCCGGAGACGTCGGCGCCGACGCAGTCGTCCGCCCACTGCACGTCGCTGCCGAGCAGCTCGGCGAGCTTCGCGCGCACCGGCTCCAGCGAGTACTTCGCGTTGCGAGTGCCTTTGGGACGGCCGAGGTGCGAGGCGATGACGACCGCGCAGCCGGCGTCGCGCAGGTGGCGGAGGGTGGGGAGGGTCTCCTCGATGCGCGTGGCGTCGCTGATCGTCGCGCCGTCGAGCGGGACGTTGTAGTCGACGCGGTAGAAGACGCGCGCGGGGAGCGGGAGTTGGTCGAGGGTGCGGATGTGGATCATGGTTGCGAGGTTGCGTGGTTGCGGAGTTGCGGGGTGGGCGGGGCCGCGAGACCCCGCAACCACGATACCTCGCAACCGCTCCTATGCGCGTGCAAGCGACTCACTCTTCACCTTCGCGACGTACGCGATCAAGTCGAGAATCCGGTTGCTGTATCCCCACTCGTTGTCGTACCACGCCAGGATCTTGTGCATGCGCGGGTCGACGGAGCGGGTGAACGTGGTGTCGACGATCGACGAGTGCGCGTTGTGGTTGAAGTCGATGGAAACCAGCTGCTCGTCTGAGTAGGTCAGGATGCCGCGCAGCGCGCCGTTGGCGGCGTCGCGGATCACCTGGTTGATCTCGTCGGCGCTGGTGGCCTGCTCGGTGTGGAAGGTGAGGTCGACCAGCGAGACGTTCGGTGTCGGGACGCGCACCGAGATGCCGTCGAACTTCCCCTTCAGCTCCGGCAGCACCAGGCCGACCGCTGCCGCTGCACCGGTGGATGTCGGGATCATCGACAGCGCGGCGGCGCGGCCGCGGCGCAAATCCTTGTGCGGCAGGTCGAGGATCTCCTGGTCGTTGGTGTACGAGTGCACCGTGGTCATGATCCCCATGGTGATGCGGAAGCGCTCGTGGAGCACTTTGGCCACCGGCGCCAGGCAGTTGGTGGTGCACGAGGCGTTGGAGATGATCTTGTGCTTCGCCGGGTCGTAGACGTTCTCGTTGACGCCCATGCAGAACGTCGCGTCGGCGTCCTTCGACGGCGCGGAGATGATGACGGTCTCCACGCTCTTGCCGAGGTGGCGCGAGGCCTTGTCCTTGTTGGTGAAGCGGCCGGAAGACTCGATGACGATCTCCGCGCCGGCGTCGTTCCAGGGGATCTCGGCGGGGTCGGGCTTGGAGTAGACGCGCAGCTCCTTGCCGTCGATGACCACGCCGTTCGGGGAGCTGGTGACGTTGTTGGAGATCGTGCGATGGACGGAGTCGTACTTCAGCAGGTAAGCGAGCGTGGCGGCGTCCGTCAGGTCGTTGACGGCGACGAATTCGATGTCGAGACGGCGTTCGAGCGCGGCGCGCAGAACGTTGCGCCCGATCCGCCCGAAACCGTTGATGCCGACCTTCACCATGGGTCCTCCAGAAACGCCGGTAGTATAACGACCGCTTGAGCGTCGAACCGATCCGCTGGCGTGACAACTCACTGCAACTCCTCGACCAGCGGAAACTTCCGCGCGAGGTGGTGTGGGTGACCTGCACGGACGCGTCGGAAGTGGCGGTGGCGATCCGCGACATGGTGGTGCGCGGCGCGCCGGCCATCGGCGTGGCGGCGGCGTTCGGCATCGCCATGGCGGCGATGCGCGGCGACGACGTGAAGGCCGCCGCCGAGGAGCTGCGGAAGGCGCGGCCGACCGCGGTCAACCTGATGTGGGCCGTCGACCGGATGATGTGGAGGGCAGACAATCTTGTCTGCCCGCCGGACCAGGACAGACACGATTGTCTGTCCTCCACTCTCCTCGCCGAGGCCCAGCGCATGTTCGACGAGGACGTCGAGGCCAACCGCCGCCTCGGACGCTTCGGCGCCGAGCTCCTCGGAGCCTCCACCACCGTCCTCACGCATTGCAACGCGGGCGCGCTGGCCACCGCCGGCTACGGCACCGCGCTCGGCGTGGTCCGCGCCGCGGCGGAGAGCGGCAAGCGGATCGCCGTCTTCGCCGACGAGACCCGCCCGTACCTGCAGGGAGCGCGGCTGACCGCGTGGGAGTTGCAGCAGGACGGCATTGACGTCACGCTGATCACCGACAACATGGCGGGGTACTTCTTCCAGCAGAAACGCTTCGACGCGGTGATCGTCGGCGCCGACCGCATCGCGGCGAACGGCGACTCGGCCAACAAGATCGGGACGTACACCGTGGCGGTGCTGGCCAACGCGCACGGCGTGCCGTTCTACATCGCCGCCCCGGTATCGACGATTGATGTCGCGACGCCGGACGGCGCGGCCATTCCCATCGAAGAGCGCAGCGCCGCGGAGGTGACGTCCATCGGCGGCGTCTCCATCGCGCCGGAAGGGGTGGCGGTGCGCCATCCGGCCTTCGACGTCACGCCGGCGGCGCTGATCACCGCCATCATCACCGACCGCGGCGTGCTGCGGCCGCCGTACCATGAGTCGATCGGGGAGGCGATACGAAAAGCGCGCGGCGTCTGATTGCGGCGCTCTGGCTCGGCAGCGCGCTGTTCGCCATGCTGGCGGCGACGGCAGCGTTCCGCGCGGCGAGCAATCCGACCGAGGCGGCCAACGTGGTCGGCGCGCTGCTGGTGCGCTGGCACTACATCGCGCTGCTCGCCCCGATGCTGCTGATGCTGCTGGAGTGGCGCCGCGCGCGCGGCGGCCTGCAGGTGGTCCTCTTCCTGGCCATCGTGTTCGCCTCGCTGCAGGCGCTGGCCGACACGCGCATTCGCATCATCCGGAACGACTCGCCGGTGCCGATCAGCGACCTCTCGCGCAACGACCCGGTGCGCCGCCGCTTCGGCCTGCTGCACGGCGTCTCGACGCTGCTGCTGCTCGCGCAGTTCGGCGTCGCCGCGGTGGCGGTGGTCATGACGGACGGGAAGGGCGACCAACCCCCAGCGCATCCGCAACCCGATTGATGTAGTTGAACCACGACGCGATCAGCGTGATCTGCAGGATGGCGGTGTCGTTGAAGCCCGCCGCGCGCAGCTTGTCGTGATCCTCGGGCTGGATCCGCGTCGCGTCGCGCGTCAGCTGCGCGGCGTAGGCCAGCATCGTGCGGTCGGCATCCGAGACCGGCGCGGTGGTGTGGTCGGTGCGGATCGCATCGGCCAGCGCTTCGTCCAGGGTCACCCGACGCAGAAACTCTGCGTGCGAGGTGATTCAGTAGTGGCAGCGGTTCACCGCCGAGACGACGGTGGCGATCATCTCGTGCTGCATCCGCGACAGCGGCAGCGCGGGATCCATCAGCGCGCCGAAGGTGGCGAAGGCGTGAAAGAGCGCGTCGGGGATCAGGCTGTGCGACTCGGAGATGCTCTCGCCCGGCCCCGCCCCCGGGAACCCCGGCGTGGCGTATTCGGCGGGATACAGGGCGCGCTGCCTGTCGATCGCCTCGCGCAGCGCGCCGGTGGAATCGGCGTAGGGGATGGTCTTGATCCACGTCATGGCGATGAGGATACGTCAGGCTACCGGAAGGCGAGGTGGACGATCAGCCGGCGCATCATCAGGAAAAAGTCTGGTGCGGCACCGCGCCTCGATTGCGCCGCATGCTCTCGCGTCATGCGTTGACGGAAGGTGTTTGGTATTTGAACACCATCGATCGTGCGGCACCAAAATTCATGGTGATTCATGACGCGTCGATCACAACGCACGATCCGTCGACCACAACGCATGATGCCTCGATCACAATTTGTGATC
>Ga0157377_10000110_pt1 | contig 56152 bp, 49 predicted proteins | sample M55metaG_FD_121116 | JGI IMG/M metagenome (GOLD analysis project Ga0157377, IMG submission 121116) | Miscanthus rhizosphere microbial communities from Kellogg Biological Station, Michigan, USA - M5-5 metaG | ecosystem: Host-associated > Plants > Roots > Rhizosphere > Soil | place: USA: Michigan...
ATGTCGAAGTCGAAGCCGCTGCCGAGAATGTTCTTGCCGAGGAAGCCTTTGGCGCGCGCTTCGTCGAGTGCCTTGTCGAGGACTGTGGCTCCGTAATAGAACTCACCGCGGATGTAGATGTACGACATCGGATTGGAGCCGATGGCGTAGCCGGCGATGATCATCCCTTCAATGAGAAGGTGAGGATCTTTCTCCATGATCACCCGGTCTTTGAACGTGCCGGGTTCGGATTCGTCGGCATTGCAGAGCAGCCAGGTCGGCTTGGGGGCGTTCTTGGGAACGAAGCTCCATTTCATCCCCGTAGGAAATCCCGCGCCGCCTCGGCCGCGCATCTCGGAGTCTTTGACGAGTTGCGTGACCTCTTCCGGCTTCATCTTGAGCGCGGTTTCAATCGCTTTGTAGCCGCCGCCGTCGATGTAGACGTCGATCGACGTCGAATTCGGTTTGTCGATGTTCGCGGTGAGGATTTTGATCGGATCCATTGCTATTTCAGCTCCGCGAGCAGCGCATCCATCTTCGATACGTCCATGTTCTCGTGATAGTCGTTGTTGACCTGTACGACCGGCGCGGTGCCGCAGGATCCGAGGCATTCCACTTCGACGACGGTGTAGCGGCCGTCTTGAGTCGTGGCGCCGGGATTCACGTCCAGCTTCTCGCACAGGTGGTCGTAAATGTCGTAGGCGCGTCGCACCATGCAACTCAGGTTCGTGCAGACCTGCAGGTGATATTTACCCACCGGCTTCTGGTTGTACATGTTGTAGAACGAGACGACGCCGAAGACTGTGGCCGGCGACAGATCGAGCAGCCCGCCGACATACAAAACAGTCTCGGGCGAGATCCACCCCCACACTTCCTGCGCGAGATGCAGTGTCGGCAGCAGACACGCTTCCTTGGTCGGATAGCGCGTGAGGATGTAGTCGAACTTCGCCTTCGCCTCGGGTGGAAACTCGACCGGCTTGTTCCGATCGGGAAAGCGGTCGGGCGCGTACGGATTGTCAGGATGCAGATCAGCCATAACTAAAAGTCGAATGCCTTTTTCTTCCAGACGTAGATGTAGCCGACCGCGAGCAGGACGATGAAGACGAGCATCTCGCCGAAGAGGAACATGCCCTGCGTCCCGGTCGTGGCTTCGCGGTAGATGACGGCCCACGGGTAGAGAAACGCCGCCTCAATGTCGAAGAGGATGAAGAGCATGGCGATCTGGTAGAAGCGGACGTTGACGCGCTTGCGATTCTCATCGAGCGACGGCACGCCGCTCTCGTACGGTTCCTGTTTGGAAGCCGTGCGGGCGTGCTTGCCGACGAACCAGGCCAGCGCCAGCATCACGAGCCCGACCACGATCGCGATCACGATCATGAGCAGAACGGGAAGGAGGGTGTGGGTCATCAAAGGGGGTGAATGCTAGTCGCAAACCACATTCCGGGGCAATCGGCTAGCGGACGGCCGCGGAGTGCTCCTGAAGGTAGCCCCACTCATGGAAAAGTTCGGAGAGCGCGGCTTCATCACGGAATGCCAGGAAGTAGAGAAACTCCGGTGCGACGTCCGCACCGTTGGGCCAGCACAGCGTGCGCGTTTCGGGATCGAGCTTGCCCCGCGCCATGAATTCGGGATCGCGCAGCGGCTCGAACACCGGACCCGAGAGCGTTCCGCTCAAATCGGCGACTCCTCGGCGGCCGTCGTTGAACGTCAACTCAAACTTGCCGTCTGCAACATACCGGGACTCTGCAACGTGGATGATCATGGTCCCTTAATTTACTCCAACGGAGCGATTGGGCTGGGAGCTTTGCCGCTTCGGCAAGCATCCCATGCGAGGAGCAACTCATCGCGATGCAGCCGGTGCCATTCGAGCACGTGAGCAAGTGAGCGAGGCGGGAACTTCCCTTCTACGACTCCGGAATCGATCTCGACGGTGATCTCGTACTCGCCGTAGCGCGCATGAAAATGCGGCGGAAAGTGATCGTTCCAGAACATCGAGATCACGATTCCGAGAAATCTGCTGATCGTCGGCACGACGTTAGGTTTTTACGCCGCGTGGTCGGTGAGGTACTCCATCGCGGTTTCGCGGGAGTCGAAGATCTTGAAGACGGTGTCGAGCTTCGTGATCTTGAGCAGGGCCAGGATGCGGTGCGACGGTTTGACGAGAGCCATCTTGCGCTGGCGGTCTTCGAACTTCTGCAGGTAGCCGATCAGTTCGCCGAGGCCGGTGGAATCCATGTAGTTGATCGCTTCGAAGTTGATCATGACCGGGCCGGTCTCATCGTTGAGCACCTTTTCGAGGTAGCTCGAGAACTCGCGGGCGCTCTCCCCCAGCTTGATAACGCCCTGGATGTCGAGCACGGTCACGTCGTCGACGCGGTTTTTGATGATGTTCAAAGCGATGGCTCCTGAAGCGCGTAGTGTAGGTGATTCGGTCGCGCCTGTCAGCCCCGCCGTTCCGGCTTGCGGCCGATGCGGTTCGTGATCCACGAAATGATGCCCAGCACGATCGCGCCGATGACCGCGGCGACGAAGTTGTCGATGCGGAAGCCGGGAGCGAGCCACGCCGTCAGCTCGAGCATGATCGCGTTGAGAACGATGAGGAAGAGCCCGAGCGTGACGATCGTCAGCGGCAGCGTCAGGACGAAGAGGATCGGCCGGATGATGGCGTTGAGCAGGCCGAGGACCAGCGCTGCGATGGCGAGCGAGACGATGGATCGGTAGTGAAAGCCGGGCACCAACTCGACGACGACGAAGAGCGCGAGCGTGTTGAGGAGCCAGCGGATGAGTAAGTGCATTCGCGAATTATGTGCTGGGAGCGGCTTAGAATTCGACGCCATGGCCACGCAGCTCGTTTTTCTCACGCTCTTTCTCGGCCTCATCTCCGGACCGCAGCGGATCGACCTGCAGCCGGGTCCGGACGTCAAATCGATTCGCATCCTCCTCGACGGCAAGCAGGTGGCGGCGTTGCAGAAGGCGCCGTGGAGCGCGATGGTCGATTTCGGATCGTCGATTGTGCCGGGCGATCTGGTTGCGATCGGATACGACGCTCGAGGCGACGAGGTGGCGCGAACGTCTCAGACGGTCAATCTGCCGCGCCCGGTCGCGGATTTCGTGATCTCCGTGAAGAACGACGCCAACGGACGGTCGGTTTCGGCAGAGTTGCGTTGGGAACATCTGATGGCTGCAAAACTGGTCAAGTCGTCGCTCAGTGTCGACGGCAAGATCGTGCCGCTCGACGCCAATCTTCACGCGAAGCTGCCGCGTCTCGATGTCAATCAGCCGCACGTCCTCGCGGCGTCGATGAAATTCGAAGATGGCTTCGTCTCGCGACGCGAGTTGGTCATCGGCGGTGGCGTCGGAGATACGGCCGATGCGCTTCTGACTCCGGTGGCCGTTCGCGAATCGGGCTCGAAGCCGCCACCGAATCCGAGCAGTTGTTTTGCGAGCGGCGGATCGCCGGTGCGCGTCAGCGCGGTCGAGAAGGGTAAAGCTCTCGTGATCGTGGTCCTCGATCCCGACCCACGCGACGCCGAGAAAGCGCTCGATCTGCGGATGTCTCCCGCGATGATGCTGGGTCCCCACGCAGTCCAGGAGCAACACATGTTCGCGCTTTCTAACGGCACGTGGCTCCAACTTCTCTGGCCGCTCGCGGAGCGGCACACGACCACCAGCAACGTCTCCGCGGTGATGTTTCCGCCATCCACGTATGTCGACGCAACGCAGGGCGGCATGATTTGGCTGCTGACCCGCGCGTACAGCGGCCGCTTCGACGAGAACGCGCCGCGGATGTTCGCCGACGCCGCGGGCGTGGCGGGCCTCGATGCGATCACCGGCGGCAATCGCCGCGCCGTCGTCGTGGTCCTCGACCACCGGGCCGACGGCAGTTCGCACGATCCCGCGTCGATCCGCGGCTATCTCTCCACCATCGGCGTCCCGCTCTACGTCTGGTCGCTCACCGGTCCGCGTCCGGAACTGGCCGGGTGGGGCCAGATCGACGACATTTCATCGCCCGCAAAACTCAAGGATGCGGTCGAGCGTTTGCACACGGACCTCGAGACGCAACGCGTGGCCTGGCTGGCCACGGACGGCGTTTCCGCGCTTCGCGTTCACGCCACGGGGCGCTGCAACTTGACGCCGCTCGCGGTCACGACACGTTGACGACGATGTTCCGCTTCGCCAATTCCGTCATGAACAGCTCCGGCGGGATGCAGCGCTCCTGCGGCGACGCGCCCTTCTGCGTCGTCTGACCGCGCGCCATCATCAGCGCCACGATCGAGGCGGGGAAGGCGGTGGTGCGCATCATCGCGGAGAGGCCGGTCGATTCGTCGTAGCGGTCGATGATGTCGTAGCGGAGCCGGCGGCCGTCGCCGGCGAATTCGACGCGGACGAGCACTGCATCCGGCTCGTCGGCGGGGAGATTGCGGACGAGGAGATCGCCGAGAACTCGCCGCGGCGAGACGGCCACGCCGTCAACCGTGATCTTCTCGCTGCTGCAGAGGCCGAGATCGATCATCGTCTTGAACTTGTCGCAGTGGCCGGGGTAGCGGATCGTTTTGTAGTCGAGATCGCGGACGCGTCCGAGAAACGTTTCGGGAAGCGTGGAGGTGCCGCCGGAGGTCTGGAACGCCTCCATCTTCCCGAACGGTTCCGGGAACTCCAGCTCCTCGACCTCGGTCATCGAATCGACGAACGTGATCTTGCCGTCGCGAAGCACGCGAGCGCGTTCGATGTACTCGTTGATTAATCCTTCGACCGAGAAGACGAGTTGGTAGTCGAGCGGCGGTTTCGGATCGAGTGGGAGGCCACCGACGCGGATGTGGATTTCGTCGAGCTTCTCGAACTTCGCCGCTCCGTGTGCGACGAGCACCGCCACCATGCCCGGCGCGAGTCCGCAGTCGGGGATGATGTTGATTCCTCGGCTCTTCGCCTCGGCATCGAGCGCGAGCTCCGCATCGACGACGTCGTTGTTGCCGCCGAGGTCGCAGAAATTCGTGCCGGCCTCGATGGCGGCGCGGGCCAGGCGTTCGTTGAGCCAGTAGTTGACGCAGGAGATGGCGGAGTCGTGGCCGCGCATCAAGGCCACGACGTCTTCGTGATTACTGACATCGATGGCGCGGGGCGTGACGTTGCCTCGGACCGACGACGCGACGTGTTGCGCGCGCTCGGCGGCCACGTCGGCGACGGTGACTTCTTCGACGTCGGGTTGGTGGACGAGATCGTGAACTGCGCCGTAGCCCATGCGGCCGGCGCCGAGAACAAGTATTCGCATGCGGCGCGCATGGTAATTTATCCGGATGGACTCCGAGGAACCGATCGTCGATGTTCCCGTGGTAGTGGAGGAGGTCGCTGTCGCGGAGCCGGTCGTCGAGGAACCTGTTGTCGAGGAAGTCGTCGATCCGCATGCAGGACAGCGGCTCGTGGTCAACAAACATCACGCGCTCGTGCGGCTCTCGCATTGGCTGAACGTGCCGATTCTGTTCGGAATGATCGTCAGTGGACTGTCGATCTACTGGGCCTCGCCGGTGTTCCTGCACAAGCCCGATCGAATCACGCACAGCCGCGACTACCTCGCGGACCTCGGCATCGCCATCGCGCGGCACGTGCCGGGAGCGACGGCCGATCCGTCGTGGTTCTACAACCACTTCGGACTCGGCGTGTTCAACCTCGCCGGCGGGCTGCGCTGGCACTGGCTGTTCGTCTACCTGTTCATCGCGAACGGCATCCTCTATCTATTGGGATTGATCCTCGGACGCGGTTACCGCGCGCTGCTGCCGCGGCGGACGATGCTCGGCGAGTCGCTGGCGATGGTTCGCTACTACGCGGGCGTCGTGCCGATGAAAATCGCGCGAAGACCGTGGCCGCATCCGGAGATCACCACGAAGTACAACGCGCTGCAGCGCGGCGCGTATGCGTCGATGCCGGTCGCCGGCGCGCTCGCGATCGCGAGCGGCTGGGCGATGCACAAGCCGGTGCAGCTGTGGTGGCTGGAGCGGATGTTCGGCTCGTACGACGGCGCGCGCATCGTCCACTTCATCGTGATGATCTACTTCGTCCTCTTCCTGATCCCGCACTTGATCCTGGTGCTGGTCGACGGCTGGGACACGATGCGGTCGATGATCGTGGGATGGTCGACTCGAGTTGCGGAGGCGCCGAATGAGTGACGAACTGCCGCAGGTCTGGATTGACGAAACGAAACTGCGGAAACGCTCCCGGCGCGATTTCCTCCTCTTCGGCGCGGGAACGCTCGCGGCGATGGCCGGACTGTGGTGGATTGCGCCGGTGTCGTCGAAGAAGCGGGTTCTCGGCGAGCACGTCACGGACGCTCTCGACACCGTTGCCGCGCGCGTCGGTTTATCCAAAGATCGCAGCGAACGCTTTCAGAATCGCGCGCTGACGTTCGACGACGACATCGCCGAGGCGTTGTATTCGCCGAATCGAACCGTGCGGACATATTCGAAACGCGACGTCACTCCGCTGCGCAACAACTACGAAGGGCGGACGCCGTCGCCCGAGTATCTCGACATGTGGACGCTAACTCTCACCGGCCTTGCCTCGGGTTCGGACGTCGTTCTCCGTCAGCCCGATCTCGCGCGCTTCGCGCAGCACGAGCAGGTCACACGCCTCTGCTGCGTCGAAGGTTGGAGCGCGATCGCGGGATGGAGCGGGATCCGTTTCTCCGATTTGCTGCGCGCCTTTCCGCCGGCGGGCGGTGCGAAGTGGGCGGCGATCGAATCGTCCGTGAACCTCGACGGCCGCGGCAATCCCGATCCGTATTACGTCTCCATCGATCTCCCCACCGCGCAGCACCCGCAAACGCTCCTGGCCACGCACCTCAACGGCCATCCCCTCGGCACCGACCACGGCGCGCCGCTGCGATTGGTCGTCCCGATGAAATTGGGATTGAAGAACATCAAAGCGATCACGAAGATCGCGTACGTAGTGGCGGAGCCGCGCGATTTCTGGGCCGAGCGCGGATATTCAAAGTACGACGGCTTATAACGCGCGCGATTCCGTCGGCGTAGCCGGCGTAAGGACCGTAGCCCCCGCCTTCAGGCGGGGGACGTCATGCCGGCCCGTTTCGTGAGCCCGTTATAACGGGCGAAAGAAAGCTTTCTATCGCGCGCTAAAGCGCGCTCCAATTTTCTGCGCGATCCGATTTCCCCCGCCTGAAGGCGGGGGCTACGGTTCTTGCGCCGGCTACGCCGACGACGCCGGGCGCAAATACGATCGTATCGACGTTAAAAACGTCTTCACGTCGATCGGCTTCGAGATGTATCCGTCGCATCCCGCTTCGAGGAAACGGTCCTTGTCGCCGCGCATGGCGTGGGCGGTCAGCGCGAGGATCGGGATCGATCCCGTTTGCGGATCCGACTTCATTTCGCGGATCACGCTCAGGCCGTCGATGCCCGGCAGGTGGATGTCCATCAGGATCAGGTCCACCGGCTCGCCGCCGCGGGCGATGGAGAGTGCGTCCTCGCCGCTGGCGGCTTTTACGATCTGGTAGCCGCCCTCTTCGAGCAGGTACTCGACGAGCTGCATGTTCATCTCGTTGTCCTCGACGACGAGGACGCGCGCGGGGCGGTCGGTCATGACGTTACGAAGGCTTTTTCGCGGCCGGCGGCGCTGGCTTCGGAGCCTCGGGGAAGAACTTCGGATCGAATTCGACCTTCGCGGCTTTCCGCAGCTGCTCGACCTTGTCGAGCGTGGATTGCTGCTGCACGCGGCGGCTGATGCTGGCACGGATCTGGTCGAGCGGCTGCGACGTGTGCGCGCCGACCTTGAACACGTGGACGCCGTAGCGCGACGGAACGGGATCGCTGACCTGGCCCGGTCCGAGCTGCGTGATGTGCGACTCGATCTCCGGCGGGAGCATGCCCGGGCTGAACGGCCCGAGGCTGCCGCCGTGTTCGGCGGAGGCCGCGTCATCGGAGTTCTCGCGAGCAAGTTTGGCGAAATCGGCGCCGCCCTTGGCCTGTGCCGCGATCGACTGCGCCTTCTTCAGCGCCTCGCCCTGGCTGAGCGGCTTGCCATTCCGGGGCGGCACTGCTCCGCCCTGGTAGGCGATGAGGATGTGGCTCAGCTCCGTCGCTTCGAAATGCTTCTTGTTCTCGTTGTAGAACTTCTGCACCGCCGCCTCGTTGGGCACCGGCATCAGCTTCTGTGCGGCGGCGGCGGCGATGATGTTCGTCTGATCGGCGGCGAGTTGACCTGCCACTTTCGGGTCCTTCTCGACGCCCAGCTTGCGCCCTTCCTGCTCCAGGATTTTCAAGCGCACCATCTGCTCCGCGAAGGCTTGCTTGCCCTGTTCCGAGGAGTACTGCTGCTGCATCTCCTGCGGAATCTGCGAGAAGGCGGCGGCGAACTCGGCCTCGGTGACCGGCTCACCGTTAACGTGCATGATCACGTGATCGGGCCCACTGGCGGCCGTTGAGGTGGCAGCGGTGTCGGTCGCTCCGGACCGCAGCGACGAGAACGGCTTCATGTCGGACTTCCAGATAGCCAGTCCAAAACAGATCGCGGCGACGATGGCGATACCGGCGATGGCGATGATGATGTCTTTTCTCAAGTTTGCTCCTGATGATGGGACGCGGATCGCGTCGGATGAATTGGTCAGAGTCTATAACGCTCGACAGTGATTGACGCGCCCACACCCCGCGAGTATTCTCCGCGCTTGTGAAAACTTTCACGGATTCTCTGCCGTGAAAATTCGCCAGCAGCCGCCTCCACGGCGCTGATTCTGCATTCCGCTTCGGAGCCCCGAGAACACGTATGGCAAAGATCACCATCGACGGCGTCGAAGTCGAAGTGCAGGAAGGGATCAACTGCATCGAAGCGGCAAAAGCCGCCGACATCCACGTCCCTCATTTCTGCTACCACCCATCCCTCACCGTCGTCGGGCAGTGCCGCATGTGCCTCGTCGAGATCGAAGGGATGCCGAAGCTGCAGGCCGGTTGCTCGACCACGGTCAAAGACGGGATGAAGATTCACGTCTGGAACGAGAAGGTCGACGAGGCGCGCAAGGGGCAGATGGAGTTTCTGCTCATCAACCATCCGCTCGACTGCCCGATTTGCGACAAGGCAGGGGAGTGTCCGCTGCAGGATTACTCCTTCAACTACGGCAGCGTGAATTCGCGCTACGGGGAATTCAAGCGCACGTATCCGGGCATGGACCGGACGCCGATCGGACCGCATGTCGTGCAGAACATGAATCGCTGCATCCACTGCACGCGCTGCATCCGGTTCACCTCGGAGATCACCGGCACGAGCGAGCTGGCCTTCTTCAAGCGCGGCGCATCGACCGAGGTCGGGGTGTTTCCGGGGACGCCGCTCGATAACTGGATGTCCGCGTGCGTCGCCGACGTCTGTCCGACCGGCGCGCTCACCACGCGCGAGTTCCGATTCGAATCGCGCGTCTGGAACCTCGAGTCGGCCGACTCGGTCTGCAACGGCTGCGACGTCGGCTGCAACATCTTCGTCGGCTTCCGGCAGGGACAGGTGTTTCGTTACCGGCCGCGGGTTAACCCCGAGGTCAATGATCACTGGCTATGCGACTTCGGGCGGTTTTCGTATGAGCGTTACGACACCGATCGCGTCGTCGTTCCGAAGGTGCGCACCGAGGACGATTACCTCGGCATCTCGACGTGGAGCGAAGCGCTGGAAGCGATCGCGAATGCGGTCAACGGCGCGACGAAGACCGCGGCCATCTTCTCCGCGAACATGACCAACGAAGAGGCTTGGCTGGCGAAAGAGCTCTTCGTCGGAAAGATGGGAGCGACTGCCGGCGTGATGGTCGATCCGATCGGTCCGATCAAAATGAAGTCGCGCACGGAATGGCTGCTGGGAACGCAGGCGGCGCCGAATTATCGGGGAGTCGCTGCGGCACTGGGAGTCGGGGGTGGGGAGTCGGGGGTCGGAGATGGTTCCGCCAAAGACTCCGGTTCTAACTCCGACACCCGGCACCCGACACCCGACACCCTTCTCGAAAATCTAATGACCACCGGCGCCGAGAACTTCGACGTCCTCTTCATCACCGACGCCATGTTCAGCGAGCGGGCAAGCGATCCTGCCGTCGTTGCGAACCTGCGCAAGGCCAAGTTCCTCGTGGTGATGTCGTGGGATGCGAACCATCCGCTGAACGACGTCGCCGACGTCCTTTTGCCTTCGACGATCCATGTCGAAAAGGAAGGGACATTCACGAATCTGCAGGGACGTGTTCAGCGCATCCATCAGGCGTATCCGCCGAAGGGCCAAGCCGTCACCGATCTGGAGTTGTACCGCCGCATCGGGGCGATTCTCTACAGTGACACCCGCTTCGATCACATCCCCGAATTCGAGCCGGCTGCTGAGACGGCGGGAGCGCAGGCGTAGAACGCATGCACGGGATCGATTGGGTTGACGTCGGGCTCTCGGGATTGAAGATCGCCGTCGTGCTCGGTGCAATGCTCAACGTCACGCCGATCATGGTGTGGGTGGAACGGCGCGGCAGCGCGCTGATTCAGGACCGCCCGGGCCCGAACCGCGTCGGTCCGTTCGGCCTGTTTCAGTCGTTTGCTGATGCTTTGAAGTTCGTGCTCAAAGAGGACATGCTGCCGGAAGGCCAACAAAGTCCTCTACACGATCGCGCCGATGTTCGGGCTGATCCCGGCGCTGACCACGATCGCTGTCGTGCCGTGGGGACGGCCGTTTCTGCTGCCGAGCGGACGGCTGTTCGAGCCAATCATCGCCAACGTCAACATCGGCATCCTGCTGATCTTCGCGCTGGCCTCGATGGGCGTCTACGGCATCGTCATGGCCGGCTGGGCTTCCGCCAACAAGTACTCGCTCTTCGGCGGGATCCGCGCCTCGGCGCAGATGATCTCGTACGAGCTCTCGCTCACGTTGGCCGCGGTCAGCGTGCTGATGGCGGCCGGATCGTTGTCGCTTCCGGACGTGGTCTGGCGACAGACCGGATCGTTCGTGCTCTTCAACGCGGTCAAACTTCCGGCTTGGAACATCTTCTCGCCGGCGATGTGGATCGCCTTCGTGGTCTTCTTCGTCTCCGCCTTCGCTGAAACTAATCGCTTGCCGTTCGACTTCGCGGAAGCGGAAGCCGAACTCGTCGCGGGCTATCACACTGAATATTCGTCGATGAAGTTCGCACTCTTCTTCATGTCTGAGTACATGGCCATGGCCACGATGTCGGCGTTGATCACGACGCTTTTCCTCGGCGGCTGGGACATCCCCTGGTACAACGAGCCGCCCAACGCACTCGGCTTCGCGCTTTCGGTGATTGCGTTCACGGTGAAAGTCAGTGCGCTGCTTTTCGTCTTCGTCTGGGTTCGCTGGACGATCCCGCGCCTCAAGTACGACCTGCTCATGAAACTCGGCTGGAAAGTGTTCCTGCCGCTCGCGGTGATCAACATCGTGATCGTGGCGTTGTTCATCGCCAAGAGGTGGATCTGACGATGATCTCCTTCATCATCTTTTTCTTCTTCGCAGCGGTCGCCGTGATCTTCGCGGCGATGGTGGTGCTGCATCGCAATCCGGTGGTCGGCGCGTTGTCGCTGGTGGCGTCGTTCTTCGCGCTGGCGGTGATGTACGTCCTGCTCGAAGCGCCGTTCCTCGCGGCGTTGCAGGTCATCGTCTACGCCGGCGCGATCATGGTGCTCTTCCTTTTCGTGATCATGCTGCTCAACCTGCAGCATCAGGCCGAGCCGCACACGCGACCGGTGCAGCAGTTCCTCGGATACACGACCAGTTCTGCGTTCGGACTGGCGCTGATCTACTACCTCGCCAAGTACGGCGTGACGAAACTGCCTGACGGTCCATTCGTTTCGGACGCGCGCACGATCGGCATCGGGATGTTCCAGGCCTACATCTTCCCGTTCGAGATGGTGTCGATCCTGCTGCTCGCGGCGATCGTCGGCGCGTTGTTGCTAAGCGGGCGTACTGGCGTGGCAAAGAACGAGGAGACGTCATGATCCCGACGCACTGGTTCCTGATCCTAAGCGCGATCCTCTTCACCATCGGCGTCTGCGGCGTGCTGACGCGGAGGAACGGCATCACCATCTTCATGTGCATCGAGCTGATGGTGAACGCGGTGAACCTCACGTTCGTCGCCTACGCGCGCCAGTTCCATCAGATCCACGGACTTCTCTTCGTCTTTTTCGTGATGGCCATCGCCGCCGCCGAAGCCGCCGTCGGCCTGGCCATCTTCATCTCCCTCTTTCATCACCGGCACACGATCGATGTGGATGAAGCGAATTTGATGAGGTGGTAGGAAACGCGGGTGTTGGGAGTCGGGTGTCGGGGGTCGGAGCAACCAGGTTTTTCTCCGACACCCCACACCCGACTCCCGACCCCCTGATACACGGCACGAACGTCGCATTTCCGGGCTCAACAGGAGCACGAAAATGGACAAGACCGAGAAGCTCATTGACTGGGAAGAGAACGAGCGGAAGGACAGGAATCGCGACGGCATCGATGACCGCATCGAGCCGGCCATTCCGGACGTCAGCGTCGGTTCGCAGAAGCTCGCCGATCGGGTTCGCGAAAACCCCGGCATCGATCCGTCGCTGTCGGGAAACGATCTGGACGCCCAATGGGAAATGGCCGAGTCGCAGGGCGACGAGGCAGCGACCGGAAGTCAGCAGACTCCCGGCCAGAACGATACGGAAGAAACAGCGGCGGCGATGGGCATCTCGTACGCCGATGACGAAGAGCTGAAAGTCGGAGAGAAAGAACACGAACGCGACGAACACCGCTGGGAACTCGACCCGGCATCCTCCGAAGATTACAAGGAACGGTTGAAAGATCAGGGCTGATGCGGGGTCTCCTCGCATCAGCAGATGCGAGGAGAGATGTGATGTGGTGAGGAATGTCATCCTGAGTCGCCGGAGCCGGGAGTCGCGCAGCGACGGAACGGCGTAGGACGACGAAGGATCTCAAGTTACGCGGCTTCGGCTGGAACCGCGAATCTTGAGATCCTTCGCCGCGCTTCGCCGGCTCAGGATGACAAACGAACCACAGCAACCCAATTCATGCTCAACACACTCTGGCTCATCCCCTTACTGCCGTTCGCCGGCTTTCTGCTGAACGGCCTGTTCGGCAAGCGGCTCGGCAAGGGCTTCGTGACCGCCGTCGCGCTGCTGGCGTCGTTCGGCGCCGCCGTCGCCGGGACGATCGCCGTCGTCCAGTACCACGCCGCGTATCCGAGCGGCGAACGGCACGTCGACGTCGTCTACAACTGGATTTCGTCCTGCAACATCGGCGCCGATCTCGCCTTCCAGCTCGACCCGCTCAGCGTGGTCATGCTGATGGTCGTTACGTGGATCGGCTTCCTGATCCACCTCTACTCCGCCGGCTACATGGCCCACGAGCACGGTTACGCGCGCTACTTCGCGTACCTCAACCTCTTCCTCTCCGAGATGCTCGTGCTCATCCTCGGATCGAGCTATCTATTAATGTTCGTCGGCTGGGAAGGGGTCGGACTCTGCTCCTACCTCCTGATCGGCTTCTACTACGAGACCGACTACGCGCCGGCCGCCGGCAAGAAAGCGTTCGTCGTCAACCGCATCGGCGATTTCGGCTTCCTCATTGCCATGTTCCTGATGTTCGCGTATTTCGGCAGCGTCGATTTCGCGAAGGTGTCGCAGATTGCGGCCGGTGGGGGAGTGGAGCACTGGCTACTGACCGCCATCTGTCTCCTCCTCTTCCTCGGCGCGTGCGGCAAGAGCGCGCAGATTCCGCTTTACGTCTGGCTGCCCGACGCCATGGCCGGACCGACTCCCGTTTCCGCCCTCATCCACGCCGCGACGATGGTCACCGCCGGCGTCTACATGGTGGTCCGCTCGAACGCGCTCTATCGACTGGCGCCGGGCGCGATGATGGTGGTCGCGCTGATCGGAGCGCTCACCGCGCTCTTTGCCGCGACGATCGGTATCCGGCAATGGGACATCAAGAAAGTCCTGGCCTACTCTACCGTCTCGCAGCTCGGCTTCATGTTCATCGGCGTCGGCGTCGGCGCCTTCACCGCCGGCGTCTTCCACCTCATCACGCACGCCTTCTTCAAAGCCTGCCTCTTCCTCGGATCGGGCTCCGTCATTCACGCCATGAGCGGCGAGCAGGACATGCGCAAGATGGGCGGCCTCAAATCGAAAATCCCGATCACGTACTGGACGTTCCTGATCGCCACGATCGCCATCGCCGGCATCCCGCCGCTGGCCGGCTTCTTCTCCAAGGACGAAATCCTGGCCTCGGCGTTTGCGAACCCGTACTTCCCGCAGTGGTTCAACATCCTCATCTGGACGCTCGGAACGCTGGCCGCGTTCTGTACCGCGTTCTACATGTTCCGGCTGGTCTACCTGACGTTCTTTGGCGATTTCCGAGGAACGCATGAACAGGAGCATCACCTGCATGAATCGCCGTGGACGATGACGCTTCCGTTGATCGTGCTCGCCACGCTCTCCGCAATCGGTGGCGCGCTCCTCGGCTGGCCGCATCGCCACTTCCTCGCCGCGTTGCTGCATCCGATCTTCCCTGAGATCGCCGGCGCGCCGGAAGTGCAGTACGAAATCTCCCCGAATCTCGAATACGGTCTGATGTTCGTCTCCACCGCCATCGCCGCCCTCGGCATCTGGGCTGCGTACTCCCGCTTCTACAAACGCGGACTCGCCGCCGACGAACAGTTCGCTGCGAAGATGCCCGCCGTCGCCGAGGGTATGGAGAACAAGTGGTACGTCGACGAGCTCTACGGCGCCACGATCGTTCGTCCGCTCGAAGGTTTCTCGCAATTCCTCTGGCGCGGCATCGACGCCCTGATCGACGGCCTCCTCGCGCTCCTCGGCTACGTCGTCGCTGCGATCGGCGATCTCCTTCGCTTCTTCCAGACCGGCAATGTCCGCAACTACGCGCTGATGTTCTTCCTCGGCGTGATCGTTTTCATATGGGTGCTGGCATGACGGGGTGTCGGGTGTCGGGTGTCGGGTGTCGGAGAGAACCCGCGCTCGATTTCGCGCGCTCTGCTGTCGTACTCCGGAATCGGAGAGACCCCGCTCTCATTCTCGCTCTGCCCTCGGTCTCCAGTCTCCGACACCCGACACCCGACACCCGACTCCCGAGGGCCAAATGAGCAACGTAATCTCCATCACCCTCTGGCTTCCCATCGCCGCGGCGGTGATCATCGCCTTCTTCCCGAAGACGGCCGCGAACGCGATCAAAGGCTTCGGCTTGCTCGCGTCGCTGGCCACGTTCATTGCGTCGCTCGGCATCCTTAACGGATTTCAGGAAGGCGTGGCCGGCTTCCAGCTCGTCGAATCGCTCCCGTGGATTCCGCAGTGGGGAATCCACTACGGACTCGGCGTCGATGGCATCTCGCTCTGGCTGGTCCTCCTGACGACGCTCCTCACGCCCGTGGTCTTCCTGTCGTCATGGAACACGATCAAGAAGCATCCAAAGGAGTACGTCATTGCCTTCCTGATCATGGAAGCGGCGATGATCGGAGTCTTCGTCGCCACCGATCTGCTCCTCTTCTACGTCTTCTTCGAATTGACGCTGCTGCCGATGTATCTCGTCATCGGCGTCTGGGGCGGCGCGAACCGGATCTACGCCGCGATCAAGTTCTTCCTCTTCACCATCGCCGGCTCGCTGCTGATGCTGCTCGGCATCATCTATCTCGCCTTCGCGCACATGCACGACAGCGGCGTGATCACCTTCACCATCACGGAGCTTTACGGCACTGCACTCGCGCCGCACGCGCAAACGCTGTTGTTCTTCGCGTTCGCGTTGGCATTCGCAATCAAAGTCCCGCTCTTCCCGCTGCACACCTGGCTCCCCGACGCGCACGTCGAAGCGCCCACCGGCGGCTCGATCATCCTGGCCGGCGTGATGCTGAAGATGGGGACCTACGGCTTCCTCCGCTTCGTCCTGCCGTTCTTCCCCGACGCCACCGCCAAATACGCCGGCCTGCTCATTGCCCTCGCGGTGATCGGCATCGTCTACGGCGCGCTCGTGGCGTGGGTCCAGCCGGACATGAAGAAGCTGGTGGCCTACTCCTCGGTCTCTCACCTCGGCTTCTGCGTTCTCGGCATCTTCGCGCTGAACCAGACCTCGATCGAAGGGTCGATCCTGCAGATGGTCAACCACGGACTCTCGACGGGCGCGCTCTTCCTCTGCGTCGGCGTCATTTACGAGCGACGCCACACGCGCCTGCTGGCCGACTACGGCGGACTGGCGAAGACGATGCCGGTCTTCGCCACGTTCTTCATCATCGCCATGTTGTCGTCCGTCGGACTACCGGGCCTCAACGGATTCATCGGAGAGTTCCTGATTCTGGCCGGATCCTTCCAGACCTCGCCGCGCTGGACCATCGTCGCCGCGACCGGCGTCATCCTCGCCGCCATCTACCTGCTCTGGCTCATCCAGCGCGTCTTCTTCGGCCCGATCACGAAGGACGAAAACCGTAACGTCCCCGAGATCGCCTGGAACGAGATCGCCGCACTCGTGCCGCTGGTCATCCTCATGGTCTGGATCGGCGTACGTCCGAATACCTTTCTTCGCAAGATGACGCCAAGCGTCAAGCAACTCCTGCAAATCGTGGAGAAGCAGGGACGAGGGACGAGGGACGAGGGACGGGTGGTTGCTCGTAATCTTCCTACCGCGCGCACCCTCGGAGCAAAGAGTCCGTCACCTTCGACGCTAGTCGTTGCCACCTCCGTCCCTGGTCCCTCGTCCCTCGTCCCTGCTTCAGCCGGAGGTGTTCGTTGAATCTCACTCCGCTGCTCGAAAACGGTTGGATCAACGCCATCCTCCCCGAGCTGATCCTCTCCCTCGGTGGCATCCTGCTGATCCTCTTCGACGCCTTCGCGCCGAAACTCCGAGGAGCTACGGCGCCGCTGGCCGTTATCGTTTTTGTCGCCGCGTGCTGGGGCGAGCTGTTCGTCGTCGGCGGCAACTTCTTCGGCGGCACCTACCAGATCAGCGCCATCACGGTGATCTTCGACTGCACCTTCCTGCTGGCCGCGATCCTGGCCACGCTTTTCGCCAAAGCTTACCTGGCGCGCGAAGGATTCGAGCGCGGCGAGTTCTACGCGCTGCTGATGTGGGGTACGGTCGGCATGATGATGATGGCCAAGGGCCTCGATCTTCTCCTCATCGTCCTCGGCCTGGAGTTGCTCTCGATCTGCATCTTCATCCTGGTCGGCTTCCACCGCCGCATCGCCGTCTCGAACGAAGCGAGCCTCAAATACTTTCTGATGGGCGCGTTCGCCACCGGCTTCGTCCTCTACGGCACCGCTCTTTTCTACGGCGCCACCGGCTCGACGAATCTAGCCGTCTTCTCGCGCTACTTCGCGACGGCGGACGCAAGCAATCCGCTCCTCACCATCGCGTTCATCCTCTTAATGTCCGGCCTCGGCTTCAAACTCGCGGTGGCGCCATTCCACGGATGGGCGCCCGACGTCTACCAGGGCGCGCCGTCGCCGATCGCCGGATGGCTCTCCACCGCGCCGAAAGCAGCCACGCTCATCGCCCTCGTGCGCATCTTCTCGTCGATGACGCCGGTCATCCAGCAGGCCTCGTGGATGAAGATGGTGGCCGCGCTGTCGATCCTCTCCATGATCATCGGCAACGCCGTCGCCATCGCACAGCGCGATCTCAAACGGATGCTCGCGTACTCCGGTATCGCCCACGTCGGCTACATGCTCATCGCCCTGCTCTCGCTGCGCGATGAATCCGTCGCCGCGATCAGCATCTACGTCATCACCTACGCGCTCATGAACATCGGAGCATTCGGCGTGATCTCGATGCTTGCCAAGAACCAGAACGATCCGCAGACCCTCGACGACATCGCCGGCCTCGGCTTCCGCCGTCCGTTCTACGGCCTGGCGCTGACCATCTGCATGTTCTCGCTCTCCGGCCTCCCGCCCACCGCCGGCTTCATCGCCAAGTTCTACATCTTCAAGACAGCCGTCGACAGCGGCCACATGACCATCGCATTCATCGGCATCCTGACCAGCATCGTCTCGGTCTACTACTACCTGCGCGTCGTCTATTTTCTGTACATGAAGGAAGCCGATGCGACGTCGCACGCGATCGATCCCGATGTCTTCGGCACCGGCGCCTTGCTGATCTCGCTGATCGGCATCTTCGCCATCGGTCTTTTCCCGACGCCACTTTTCAACGCGGCAGGAGCCGCTGCCCGGGCGCTCCTGCCGTAGTCCGCGACTATGTCGAACGACCGGCCGAACAACTCGCCAACAGGGGACCGCGAAACGATCTCGGAGCTCACGACCGGCCGGTTGTCGGTCTACCTCCGCTGTCTGACGTTTCTGGAGTCCGTCGGCCAGAGCACCGTCTCCTCGGCCGAGCTGGCCGAACGCTTCCACCTCAACTCAGCGCAGATCCGCAAAGACCTGGCCTGCTTCGGCGAGTTCGGCACGCGCGGTGTCGGCTACAACGTCACCCGTCTGCGCGACCACCTCGTGCGCGAGCTCGGCCTCGACCGCACCCGCCGCGTCCTCATCGCCGGCGCCGGCAACCTCGGCATGGCCCTCGCGGATTACGCCGGCTTCAACGACCACGGCTTCGAAATCGCGGGACTGGTCGACAACGATCCCGGCAAGATCGGACGCCGTTCCCGCAGCGGCATCGAAGTCCTCCCGTGGGATGAGCTCCCGTCGATCATCCGCGACCACCAGGTCGACATCGGCATCGTCGCCGTGAACGCCGAAGCCGCCCAAACCGTCTACGACGCCTTCGCCGACGCCGGCCTAAACGCCGTCCTCAATTTCGCTCCCACCCAACTACGCTCCCGACCGGGAGTGAAGGTGAAGTCCGTCGATCTCCGTATCAACCTCGAGTCGCTGTCGTTCCATCTGAAGAATGTCGAGGATGGGGCCTAGGATGATTGTCCCCATGAATTTCACGACGACAATTTGCGCCGAGGGCGACGGATACGTTGCAGCCTGTCCGGAACTCGATGTCGCCAGTCAGGGCGATTTGATCGGTGAGGCTTCAGCGAATCTTCGCGAAGCGGTGGAACTCTTCCTCGAGACAGCGGATGCGACTGAAGTCGAGCGGCGCCTAGGCGAAAACTAGCCGGCGACCCTTCGGTTCGGGCGCCGTCCGCCCCATCTCTCTCGCCGCATCGAGCCAAAGTGCAGCCGCGTCTTCGGCGTTTCGCAACGCTTCGGCGTGCGTGCTCCCGTGCGCCATGCAGCCGGGAAGTTCGGGAACGTCTGCCACGAATGCCTTGTCTTCATCGCTCCAGAAGATGATGATCTCGTATTTGTTATCCATGTTCCGTCTTCGCCAAATGGTACTTGATGAGCACCGAGCGTACCTGCTTCACCTGATAAGGCTTTGCTTTTGAGCCGTCGCGCTGAAGATTGATCTGGTCGTCGATGCCTTCTTTTGAAAACACGTGATGACTGCCGCGTACACGCTCGCCGAAGCCGAGCGAGATGAGAAGAGCTCGAAGCTCGTCGAAACGGATATTCGCGTCCGCCCTACCACGCAGAACGTCCTCCAGCGTTTTGTCGCGCTGCGTCAAACTACCCCCCGCTAACCGCGGGCAAAATCAGAATCTCCGCTCCGTTCCGGATCGGCGCTGATAGCCCTCCCGTATCGCGGAAGCTGTCGCCGTCGATGAAGATGTTGATGTGGGGGCGGACTTCGCCGAGCTCCGTCACGATGCGGTCGCGGACTTTCGGGTAGTGGTCGCCGAGGAGGGAGAGGGCGTCTCGGATGGAATCGGCGTGGCCGTCCAGACGCACCTCGCTGCGGCCTCCGGCGAGGTCGCGCAGCGGGCCTGGGATGACGAAAAGGTAGGACATCAGGACACGTACGCTGCTTTCACCGACACGACGGCGGGAAGGCCATCCGCCAGTTCCGACCAACGCTTTCCTTCGTCGTTCGAGCCGAAGAGTTTTCCGTTGCGAGTGCCGAAGTAGACGCCGGCTGGATTGAGCGCATCGACGGCCATCGCATCGCGAAGGATCGTCTCGTAGGCGCTGTCCTGCGGCAGCCCTTTCGTCATCGGCTTCCACTTCTTGCCGGCGTTCTCGGTTTTGTAGACGCGCAACTTTCCTTCGGGCGTGCAGCGGAAGCCATCTGACTCCAGCGGCACGATCCAGGCCGTGTCGGGGTTCGTCGGATGGATGCCGACGGCGAATCCGAAATCGGACGGGACGCCGTTCGCGATGTCCGTCCACGTCTCGCCGCGATCGTCCGTGCGGTACAGGCCCCAGTGGTTCTGCAGGTACATCCGCTCCGGACGCGTTTTCGACTGCGCCACCTTGTGAACGCACTGGCCGAACTCCGGGTGCTTGTCGGGGAGGAAGTCGGCGCGAACGCCTTTGTTCGACGGACGCCATGACTCGCCGGCGTCTTCCGTCACGTACATTCCGGCGGTCGAAATCGCCACGCGGATGCGCGACGCGTCGCTTGGATCGAGCAGGATCGTGTGCAGACAGAGCCCGCCGCCGCCCGGCTGCCACTTCGGCCGCTGTGGATGATTCCAGAGTCCTTCCACCAGGTTCCACGAGTCGCCCGCGTCGGTCGACTTGAACAACGCCGCCGGCTCGACGCCGCAGTAGAGCGTGTCCGCTTCGGAATCGCGGCCGGGAACGATCTGCCAGATATTCTTCAGCGCCGCTTCGGCGCCCTCGGGGAATCTCACGTTCGCGATTTGCGGATCCGTCCACGTCTCGCCGAAATCGTCGCTCGACCGCAGCAGTGCGCCCCAATGCATGCTGGCTGGACCGGCCCAGATGCGTTGGCGTCCGAAGCGGCCGTCGTACGCCATGCCGTAGACCGCGCTGCCGGGAAAATACGGCCCGCCCATCTCCCACTTCTTGCGCGACTCGCTCGCGCGAAGAATGAACGCGCCTTTCATCGTGCCGACCAGCAGCAGGACGTCCCCTTTTTCCGGTTTGATGTTGTGTGTGACGGGCATGCGATTCTCCTGTCGATGAGCGTTGCCGAGGAAGCGGGATTGTAGCGCCGTCGAGTATGCTCGACGGCGTGGATGTGATTCTCTTCGGCGCGAGCGGAATGGTCGGACAAGGTGTCCTTCGCGAATGCCTTCTCGCGCCGGACGTGCATCGCGTGCTCTCAATCGGGCGGACTGTCACAGGACAGCAACATCCGAAACTGCGCGAGATTGCTCGCGCCGATCTCTACGACTACTCCGATATCGAAGGTGATCTCACCGGCTACGACGCCTGCTTCTTCTGCCTCGGCACATCCGCAGCGGGCAAGACCGAAGACGAATATCGCCGCGTCACCTACGACCTCACCATGGCTGTGGCCACGACGCTCGCGAGGCTCAATCCGCAGATGACATTCGTCTATGTCTCCGGCAGCGGCACCGACAGCACCGAGCAGGGGAGGGTGATGTGGGCGCGTGTCAAAGGCGCGACCGAGAACGCGCTGTTGCGGCTGCCGTTCAAGGCCGCATACATGTTTCGGCCGGCAGGCATTCAGCCGATGCACGGCGAGACCTCGCGGACGAAGCTGTATCGCGTCGCTTACGCCATCACACGGCCGCTGCTCCCGCTGCTGCTGCGCCTGTTTCCGAACTACATCACCACCACGGAAATCCTCGGCCAGGCCATGCTGGATGTCGTCCGGAACGGCGCGCCGTCCCCGATTCTCGAGCCGGCTTCCTTCCGCATCCCCAAAACGGAGCTCCTGATGTAGGTCGTACCATGCACAAGCGGCCGAGCTGTTCAGAACGGGAGTTTCTGGAACAGGTCGCTGAATATTATCGTCGTGCTCGTGTCGGGTGTGATCATCGCGACGGCGCTCGACCGTGAATCACCTCTTAGATAATGGTCCCGAGTTGCATGACGATGTACCACGCCGTCCCATTCGAGACGACGGTGATCGTGCCGTGAGTGGTCGTGATCGTCTTCGTTGTGACGCCGTCGATCGTTCCGCTGGATGACGTGACCGCGACCGAGCCCGTGCTCTCATTCTTGATCGTGAACGATCGCCCATTCAAGCCCGAGGCCGGCGGGATCGTGATCGTTCCCGCCGCTGTGACCAGGATGACTTGATCGGCTGCGTCGCTCGCAATCGTCGTCGAACCGGCCAGGGAGCGTATCGGCACGGCCATCGCCATCTGCTCGTTCTGGCCGACACTCAGCGCGTTCGCGGAGGAGATCGATGCATAGCTGGAGTCGCGCACAGTCAGATTCGTTGTGCCCGCCGCGCGGATCTTTCGCATCCTCTTTGCTGAATCGCAGACGACTCCGTCGATCACTGCATTGGGAACGTTGTTGAGGTCGATCGCAAACTTGTCCGCATATTGCGACCAGCCGAACCACGACTTTTCGATACGGATGTTGTCCGCGGCGTCGACGTAGACGCCTGTGCCTTGATCGGTCACGGCATTGTTGAATCCATTGAGCATGAGCCCGGTGATCTGAACGGAAGCCGGCTTCTCGCTTGTGCCGCTCTTGATGGCGATCCCGTAGTACGCACCTTCGTCCATGCGCACCCGGCGAAAGACTACGTGTCCTTGTCCCAGTACGGCGTTCGCGGAACGGGAGGCCGGACTCCGGAGCCGCACCCATGCCGACGATCCCGGCCAAGTGGCGCCCGTGTATCCAACCCCGTTCAGCGTTCCCCAGTCGATGAAGTCGGTATCCGACACCGTGAGCCCAACCCAGTCGTCGATGTCGACGACGGGTGTGCCGTCGAACGGGGTCGTGCCGATCGTGTACGAGCCGGCGCAGGAGTGGAAGGACGAGTTCTCAATCCGCAGGTCGCTGTGGTTCGCGTAGACGACCGCGCCGGCCGGAGCGCCGCTGCCGCTGCGGACCGTCGTCACGCCATAGAAGTCACATCGCCGGATCGTTGCCTGCTGACAATAGTCGAGATCGATCGTGTAGAGCGCGTCGACGGCCGAGCCGTTCGTCGTCGAGCCGACGAAGGTCACGTTCTCGATCAGAACGCTGTCGAGGTTCTGCAGTTGGATGGCACGGGTCGAGCCGCCGACGGTGATTCGCAGCATCGAGGCCGACCCTTCGCCGCGAAGAATGATCGACGAGGGGCTATTTGAGAAGTTCCGCGTGGCTCCCGTTGCGATTTTGTACGTTCCCTTCGGAATGAAAAGGACGGTGCCGTTCGTCGTGCCGAGGGCGTTGAGAGCCGACTGCAGCGCAGGACCGGAATCGGTCGCGCCGGTCGGATCGCCGCCGTACGTCACCAAGTTAACCTCCGCGCGGACGGCCGGGACTAGCAGAAGCGTGAGGACTACGATCGCCGCGAATTTCGGTAAGCGCATGAGAACCTCCTGCGACAGTCTGTCACAGTCGAAGGGCCGGGGCTTTCGTCGCCCGCAAAGAGATGCTCGATTGGCTCCGCAGCGCGCGACACCTGGAACGAGGCGTTGCGATCGGTCGAACCCAACCGGTTACAGTTATCCGCGAACCTCCCAGACGGAGCACTTTTTGATGCCGGAAGGAACGCTTCAACGGCGTCGTGTGTTGTTCGTACCGCGTAACATCTGACCACGAAACATTTCGTGGCCTCGTTCGTCTCAGACACATGCGGCGCCAGGCCGCACCCGCTGGCACGTCTAACGCAGCGGGGCAAAATGGCCCGCCTTCCAATTCATTCAACGTTTCAAAGGAGCTTCAACAGACATGAATCCAACCACCAAACGCATTCTGTCGACGATCGCGATCATCATCGCCTCGGTCACGTTCGGAGTCGTCATCAGCGCCGACCTCGGCCTGATGCGTCCTTCGCACGCGCAGTCGTCAGCCATCCAAACCACGTCGTCCGGCACGCCCGTGGCCGCGGTCACCATCCCGTCCTTCGCCGACGTCGCCGCCCGGGTCATGCCCGCGGTCGTCTCGATCACGTCGACCGAAGTCATCAAGAGCAGCGATCTCCGCAAACAGAGCCCGTTCGGCGGCGATCCGTTCGAATTCTTCTTCCCGAATCCTGGCCAGGGAAACGGCCAGCGAAGCCCGCATGGCAACCGCACGCCTGAGGAAGATGACGAGCACAAGCAGGTCGCCGGCGGATCGGGCTTCATCATTTCGCCCGACGGCTACATCGTCACCAACAACCACGTCATCGACGGCGCCAGCAAGGTGCAGGTGCACTGGGGCGCGGACGAGAACGGCACGGGCGGACACACGAGCGAAGCGAAGATCATCGGACGCGATCCGGCCACCGACATCGCTCTGCTCAAGATCGACGCCGGCCAGTCTCTGCCGAGCGTTCCGCTCGGCGACTCGGACCGCATCCGCAAGGGTGACTGGGCCATCGCCGTCGGCAATCCTTTCCAGTTTGAAAACACCCTGACCGTCGGCGTCATCTCCGCCAAGGGCCGCACGCTCGGCCTCGGCGATCAGACCCGTTCCTTCGAAAACTTCATCCAGACCGACGCCGCCATCAACTTCGGCAACTCCGGCGGTCCGCTCATGAACATCAATGGCGAGGTGGTCGGCATCAACACGGCCATCCGCGGCGGTGGCGCGCAGGGCCTCGGCTTCGCGACGCCGATCAACACCGCCAAGCGCCTCCTGCCGCAGCTCAAGCAGGGCAAGGTCACGCGCGGTTACCTCGGCATGAGCATCGCCGATGTCAGCGAAGACATCCGCGCCGGATTCGAGCTGCCTGCCGATACCCGCGGTGCGCTCGTCCAGACGGTCGAGCCGGACAAGCCGGCCGCCAAGGCCGGCATCCAGCCGGGCGACATCATCATCGAGGCTGACGGTCATCCGATCACAAGCAACCGCGCGCTCATCGACTACATCTCGTACCTTCCCGTCGGCAGCAAGATCAACCTCACCGTCATCCGCGGCGGTAAGCACCAGACGCTCACCGCATCAACGATCGAGCGCACGCTCGAAGCCGACAAAGTGGACCCCGACAAGCAGCCCGAAGAGGTTGCACCGGCGCGCAACAAGCTGGGAATGTCGGTGCAGGAGCTGACGCCGCAGACACGCCAGAGTTACGGCATCGCTGACAATGTCACAGGAGTCGTGGTGACCGGCGTCAAAGAAGTCTCAGCGGCCGGCGACGTTCTCAACGAGGGCGACGTCATCAGCGAAGTCCAGGGCACGAAGGTTTCGAATCTCGCGCAGTTCCGCGCTGCGATCGATCGCCTCAAACCCGGACAGATCGCCCGCATCTACGTCACGTCCTCGGGACGCGGCGGCGCGGCCCTCTCCGGCTTCCGCTTCATCCACGTACCGTAAGTTCAACCGCACCGACAAAAAAAGCCGGCGAGCAATCGCCGGCTTTTTTGTTGGACAATCGCCGGCGTGGAAGACCTCATGCGCCGCGCCCTCGACCTCGCCGCGCGCGGCCGCTACTCCGTCAGCCCGAATCCGATGGTCGGCTGCGTGATTGTGCGCGACGGAAACGTGATCGCCGAAGGGTGGCACAAGCGCGCCGGCGAACCGCACGCCGAAATCGAAGCACTGCGCGGCATCGACGCCCGCGGCGCGACGATGATCGTGACGCTCGAGCCATGCGTTCACCACGGCCGCACGCCTCCCTGCGTCGACGCCATCATCGCCGCCGGGATCACGCGCGTCGCGATCGCAATGCGCGATCCACACGAAGTCGCCGCCGGCGGAATCGAGAGACTCCGCGAAGCCGGCATCGAAGTCGTAACCGGCGTCCTCGAATCCGAAGCGCGCAAACTCAACGAAGTCTTCATCCACGCGGTCACGCACCGCCGCCCATTCGTCCTGCTGAAAGCCGGCATGACTCTCGACGGCAAACTAGCCACCGTCACCCGCGAAAGTCACTGGATCAGCTCGGAAGCGTCGCGCCAGAAAAGCCTCGATCTCCGCGAGCAATACGACGCCATCCTCACCGGCGGAGGCACGATCCGCGATGACAACCCGATGCTCACCCGCCGCCTCGGCCTCGCATCAACGCCGTGGACGCGCATCATCCTCGACCGCCGCCGCGTCGTGCCCGCGAACGCCACAGTTCTCACCGACGGAGGCAACACGATTCACATCACCGAGGACGTCGACCTCAACACGCTCCTCGCCGATCTCTACTCGCGCGGCATCCAATCGATGATCATCGAAGGGGGATCGAACGTGCTCTCCTCATTCATCCGCCGCAGGTTGTGGCAAAAGATGATCGTGTTCATCGCGCCGATGGTTGTCGGTGGCGCCGATGCTCCGTCGATCTTCGGAGCGGAGGGCGTTGCGAAGTTGACAGGGGGGTACCGTTTTCATTTTGATCGAATTGAGATGGTTGGTGGCGACGTGATGATCGCGGCCTATCCATAGCTGGGTCCAGGACGGGTACTGACGGACCGTAGGAGTCCTTGTGACGAGAAAGTCGACATTTAGCGATCAAGCGTTTCGCCGTCCCGACTACGATCCAGACGATCAGGGTGAGTTCGAGGAGGGCTTGGTTTTCGTCATCATGCCGCTCTCCGGGGCCGACATGGATGATGTCTATTCAGCCATCCGGGACGAGTGTACAAAGCTCGCTCTTCGCGCTCAACGCGCCGATGAGAACGCCGGCTCCGGCATCATCCTGAGCGAGATAACAGAGCTCATTGAGGACGCTGAGTTTCTGATCTGCGATCTGACTCGCGAGCGCCCGAACGTCTATTACGAGTTGGGCTATGCACACGGTGTCGGAAATGAAGCGCTCGATGTCCTGCTGATCGCGCTGGAAGGAACGACGCTTCATTTCGACATCGCGCCAATGCGCGTCCAGTACTATCGCACCATTGAGCATCTTCGAAGTATCCTCGCCACTCAGCTGGCCGCGATGATTCGGAAGACGCGAGGGTAGCCATTCGCAAGGGCTGACTCCGCTCTCAATCGACCTTAGAGCCGGCAACTACGTCGCAAATCGCTGCGGTAGAATCAGGCCATGCATAACGAATTCACATCCATCATCGAGCAGGACGGCGAATGGTTTGTCGCTTACTCACCTGAGATTCCAGGCGCGAATGGACAGGGCCGTTCTCCGGATGATGCCCGCGAAAATCTGGCCGAAGCCATCGCGCTGATTCTCGAAGATCGCCGCGAGGATGGATTGCGTGGCGTGCCAGAAGGTGCAATCCGCGACACCGTCGTGGTTCAGTGAAGCAGAGAGAACTACTGCGGCACCTTCGGCGAAATGGCTGTTTTCTAAAGCGCCAGGGGAAGGAGCCTGAGCTCTGGTGCATTTCGCAGAACGGCAGGATTCAGGCTGTTCCAAGACACATCGAACTCCGAACTCACTTGCCCGAAAGATCTGCCGCGAACTCGGAGTGCCCGAGCCGTAACACGGCGGTGAGAACCAACCCATGTTCACCGGCATCATCAACCACACCGGTATCATCGACGCGCTTGACACTTACGAGTCGGGCGCGCGGCTGCGGCTGCGTACGAGCGATGAATCGCCGTTCGTCCGCGGGGAGAGCGTGGCGGTGAATGGCGTTTGCCTTACCGTGCTGCCGGAGGACGGTGTGCTAGTCGCGGATGTGTCGAACGAAACGCTTGCGCGGACGACTCTCGGATCGCTGACGAACGGTGCGAAGGTCAATATCGAGCGCGCGATGTCGCTCGGCGATCGGCTTGGTGGGCATCTCGTGCAGGGACACGTCGATTGCGTCGGTGAACTGGTCTCGATGAAAGCCGAGGGAGAGTTTGCGGTGTATCGGTGGAGTGTGCCGGACGAGTATGCGGATCTCGTCGTGGACAAGGGATCGATTGCTGTTGACGGGATTTCCCTGACTGTTGTCGAGCCCGATGGCGACAGCTTCGGCGCCGCGCTCATCCCTGAAACTCTTCGCCGCACCAACCTCGGTGGCGCGAAAGTTGGCGCACGCGTCAACCTCGAGCTGGACATGATCGCCAAGTACGTTCGCTCGCTGGTGGCACCGTATCTCGCGCGGTGAGACGCGCATACACTGTCGCGGCGTGATCGTTTACAAGAAAACGCCGCATCTGCGGCTCACGCGGGCGCAGGTGCCCGAGGCGCCGTACTGGGCTGCGACGACGATTGCGCCGTACAGTCCGCGCCGCGCCGCACCGATCGCCGTCGACTACATCGACCTGCGCGCTTCGTGCGCCGAGCGCTTCGAGGTTTCCGTCTGCGAGAACGTGCGCGACGATCTGGAACGGAGTACGACGCGTCATCCGCTGCATGCGCCGGTGCTGATCGATGCCGCGGAGTTCGCGGAAGTCATCTTCGGCCGCGGGGAGGAAGCGCTGCAGTTCGTGAGCGAGCAGCACGTCGCCGCGATGCAGCTCGTCTCCACGCGCGGCGCCATCCCGAAGATGGTCGCCGAGGATGCGGTGATTGCAATCGCAACGTGGCCGCTGGAGTTCGATCGCGTCGAAGCGCTTTTCGCCAATGCGAAAGAGCGCGGCCTGAAATGGGGAGTGGTCGTTCCGATCATTTTCCCGGTTACGACCGATTTGACCGCGCTGTCGCAGCTTGCAGATCTCGCGAAAAAATATGGCGCGTCATTTTTCGCCGGCGTCCCGATCGAGCTGGACGCCACCGCCCGCAACGCGCTGGCGCGCACGCTCACCGGCGACGGCAGCGAAGATACCTACGAGATGCTTTTCCACGCCGATCTCGGGCCAATCCGTCTGTCGACGGAACGTCATATTGCCGCGCTGGCGGCGGAGATCGGCGCCGCGGATTTCGTCGTTCCGCCGCGTTGGGATCGGCGGACAAACTGGAACGCGGCTGTGCTGCTCACGCTCACCGCGACGCGCATCCTGTCGATGAATCATGACGAGGAGCTGGCGTGGCGTCTGACGCGATCGGCGAAAGTAGTGGCACTGCTGGAGAAACCGATCGAGCGCGTCGCCCAGGCGGCCAGCCTCTCCATCATCGACTCGCTCGACGAGATCAGCGTCGATCTTCTGACGGAGTGGCTCGAAACCGGCAGGTCCAGCTTTGTCGGACACATCGAAAAACAGTGGCGCTTACGAAGGGATATTGGCGCATGAATTAACGCAGGGTGTCTCAAAAGAGACAGCGGACTGCGAGGGATTGCGAGCAGACTCGCGAGGGGTGGAGAGCAGGCCTCAGGCTAAAAGCGTCAGGCTGCTGACCGCTTGAAGGCTTCCTTGAATCCTACCGGGAGAGCGGCAGGATAGCAGAAAATTCCAAAAGCGATAGATATTGTTAAGTCCATGACAGACCCTGGGAGCACGGGCGTCCCGCCCGCAGTTGACGACGCGCCGGCTGCCAAAAGACCGCCGCGCAGAATCCCCGCGCTCGCACTCCTTCTCGGCGTACTGGCGATCGTGCTGATGTTCATCGCAGCCGCGGCGTGGTTCATCGCGCATCGCATCGAGCAGGCGGCCGTTCGCGCCGTCACGCGCAAGGAAGAAACCGTCGACCTCGGATCGCTCGTCACGCGCATCCGCGATCTGAACCGTCTCGAAACCGCGTCGATGCGCGTCGTCAGCGTCAGCACGATCCGTCAAACGTACGACCTGATCCCGAACGCGCTTGCCGGCGATGAGCTGACGCTCTACTCCGCCGGCGACGTCATCGCCGGCGTCGATCTCTCGCTATTGAAAACTGAGGATGTCTACCGCCAACCCGACGGCACGGTGGTGGTCCATCTTCCGCCGCCGCAAGTCCTTCTCTCGCGCATCGACAACCGCGCCACGCACGTCATCGACCGTCGCACCGGGGTTTTCCGCCGCGCCGACGTCGGCATGGAAGGTCGCGCCCGCCAGTACGCCGAACAGAACATCCGCAACGAAGCCCTCCGCAAAGGCATCCTCCCTCTCGCGCAGACGAACGCCGAAGCGCGCATCGCGGGGTTGCTGCACACGTTGGGTGCGGCGAAGGTGCGCTTCGACGTCAGCACCAGCGCGGCGCCTCATTAGTCTATTTTGTATTGACAAAATAGAACCGTCGGGCCGACATTGATTCGACGGGCGGATGATGTTCGAACCAAACGCGAGCAAGGTAACGATGCTTTTTCCTCTTCTCCAGGACGATGGAGAACCGTTCTCGGCAGGCGCTTGGGAGTGGTGGCTCGAGAGCATCCTGACGTTCGGTGCGTACCACGAACTGGCGACACGCGGCACGTGGAGAGGCAACCCGGAGCGGCATCGGTGCGTCAAGATCGTGACCACCGACGAGTCCGAAGTCGAACGCTTGCAGACTTTCGTACGTGAGGCACGCGATGTATTTGGCCAGGAAGCGATGTATTTCGAAGCCGTAAGAGTTCATTTCAAGCTCATCTAGATCACGGAGACGCCATGCGCTATCACAACCCCGATTCTGGCCTTCGAATCGATCTCACTGGCCTCGATGCTGACCGGCAGCGCTTCTATCGCTTGGCGATCGAGCAGTTTCACGCCAACGTTGACTGGCTGGAGTTCGAGAACTTCGCCTTTTCTTTCGGCTCTCCGATATTCAAAGCTGTACACGACCGTCAGGAAGTTCTCACCGATCCGCTGTTCCTCGTGCTGAAGGACATCTGGCTTCGTCTCGGCATCCGCCAGGGTATGGTCGCACCGTCGAAGGAGATTCCGACCCGTGCAAAAGAAAGCCGGAAGGCCAGTTCGCACATCCCCGCGCATCGCGGTCACATGGCGGTTGCCGATAAACCTTCTGTTCCGTCTCGACGCCGTCGCTGAGGCGGCCGGCGTCACCACGACCGAATGGGTCGAGCGAGCGATCACGACGTCGCTCGAATCGAGATCGGTGAGGACACCTCTCAAGTGATTGATTCGCCTAACCGGCGGCTGAGCCTTTGGCACCCAACGCTGCGGGCCGTGCCCGCCGCCGCTGTGCGATCATCCCTCCCCAACACCTATGCAAGTGACGGCCGGCAGCCGCCTCGGTCCCTATGAAATCGTCGCGCCGATCGGGGCGGGCGGGATGGGAGAGGTGTACAAGGCGCGCGACACGCGGCTGGACCGCAGCGTCGCCATCAAGATCCTGCCGGCCGCGTTTGCGGACAACGCGCAACTGAAGATTCGTTTCGAGCGCGAGGCGAAGACGATTTCGCAGCTCACGCATCCGAACATCTGCACGCTCTATGACGTCGGCAACGAAGGTGGCGTCGAGTACCTCGTCATGGAGTTGCTCGAGGGCGACACGCTGGCCGGCCGCCTCGCGCGTGGTCCGATGCCGATGCGGGACGTGTTGCGCTATGGCCGTGAGATTGCCGCGGCTCTCGATCGCGCGCATCGCGCAGGCGTCGTGCATCGCGATCTGAAGCCGGGCAACGTCATGATCACGAAGTCGGGCGCGAAGCTGCTCGACTTCGGACTGGCAAAAGGCGGCTCGATCGAAATCTCGCCCGACGGTGCCACGCAACAGAAGTCGCTCACGCAGGAAGGCACCATCCTCGGCACCTTCCAGTACATGGCGCCGGAGCAACTCGAAGGGGTCGAAGCCGACGCGCGCACCGACATCTTCGCCCTCGGCGCCGTGCTCTACGAGATGGCCACGGGACGCCGCGCATTCGATGGCAAAACAAAAACAAGCCTCATCGCCGCGATCGTCGGAGGCGAGCCGAAACCGATTCGCGATCTGCAGCCGCTCACGCCCGCTGCGTTCGAGCATGTCATCGCCAAGTGCCTCGCCAAGGATCCCGACCAGCGCTGGCAGAGTGCGTCCGACGTCGCCTCGGAACTGGAGTGGATCGGGGGAATCAGCACCGTCGAACAGAGCGCGATGACCGGCGTGAAACGGAAGCAACGCCGTCGCGCGACGTTCGCTGTGATCGGCATCGCGGCGATCATCGCGCTGGCAGTGGCGGCGGCGATGCTGATGCGCAAACCGTCCGCCGACACGCCGATGGTGTTATCGCTGGCGATGCCGCGCCGCGCGTTCAGCATCTATACGCACGCGGCGCTGTCGCCCGACGGCAGCATGATCGCGTTCGTCGGTGACCCGGCTTCCTCGAACGCCTCCGGCTCCGCAGCACGGTCGCTATGGCTGCGAACGATCGATCGCGCCGAGCCGCGGCTCCTGCCCGGTACGCAGCGGGCAGCCGAGCCATTCTGGTCACCCGATGGCAAGTCCGTCGGTTTTTTCGCGGAAGGGAAGCTCAAGCGGATTTCGATCGATGGCGGGCCGCCGCGAATCATCTGTGATGCGCCGCTTGCGTTCGGTGCGTCGTGGAGTCGGGACGGCGTCATCATTCTGAACAGAGACGGCCTCGGTCCGGTCGAGCGCGTCGATGCGAATGGCGGGATACCGCGTCCGGTCACGCACGTACTGCCGCAGGAGGAGGCGCATCGCTGGCCGTCCTTCCTTCCCGACGGCGATCACTTCGTCTTTCTCGGCGACGCGTCGCGCACCGAGGATCATCACGTGAAGGTGGGATCGCTGCACGACGGGAGCAGCCGCGACCTGCTGCAGGCCGTCTCGAACGTCATGTATGTCGACGGACAGTTGCTCTTCGTCCGCGGCGGCGCGTTGATGGCGATCGCGTTCGATCCGAAAACGCTGGCCGTCTCGGGCGAGCCGCGCGTCGTCGCCGAGGATGTCGTGCCGAGCGACACGAACCACCGCTTCGAATTCAGCGCCTCGCAGAACGGCCGGCTCATTTACCGCTCGGGCAGCCCCGACGCACAACTGACGTGGGTCGACCGCTCCGGCAAACAGCTCGGGACGATCGGCGAGCCGCGGCGGATCGGTTTCATCTTCCGCATCTCGCCCGACCAGCAGCGCATCATCGCCGAGCAGGATGACGCGGACGGCCGTTCCGATGATCTCTGGATTTTCGATTCCGCGCGCGGCGTCACCACCCGATTTACGTTCGATCCCGCGGGCGATCTGCGGCCGGTATGGTCGCCGGACGGCAGGAAGGTCGCGTTTGCCTCCATGCGCACGGGCCTCGGCGAGATGTATGTCACCGACACCTCCGCGCCGGCGAACGTCCAAAAGATCACCACGACCGAAGAGGACATCGAGCCCTCCTCGTGGTCGCATGACGGGGCAACCATCCTCGCCGACCACTACGGCAAGACCGACGCCGACGTCGTGATGCTCTCCGCGAGCACGCATCAGAAGACGCCGTATCTCTCCACGCGCTTCAATGAATACTCCGCGGCATTCTCTCCGGACGATTCGCTCGTTGCATACGTCAGCGATGAGTCGGGCCGCGATGAGGTGTATGTGGAGCATTTTCCGACGCATGCCGGCCGTCGCCAGATTTCCACCGCGGGCGGTTCGCTGCCGGCCTGGCGCGGCGATGGGAAGGAGCTTTTCTACATCGCGCCCGGCGGACAGCTGACGAGCATCGACATGACTACGGACGCCGCCACGCCGATGCCGCTCTTCCACCTTCGCGGATCGTCATACGACGTCACGCGCGACGGCCAACGCTTCGTCGTCGATCAGCCCGTGGACGACATCATCGGCTCGCCGTGGACCTTCGTCTCCAACTGGATGGCATTGCGGCGCTGATGGGCGGTAGGGAAAAGGCTTTCGGATGTCCCTCCATACAGGAGGAGACGTCGCGTGAGCAGGACCTTCTGGCTGCGGGAAGCGGAGCGCTACATCGCCGACTGCCGGGCGCGGGTCACCTCGGTCCGCGCATGTGAGTTCGCCGCGCAAACCGGGCGGACGCCCGTGCAGCTCGCCCGCGAGTTCCGGGCCTCGGTCGGCTCCGGCGTGAAGGACTACTTTCGCGTGCGCCAGCTCGAGCACGCGTCGGAGTTGCTCCGGACAACTGCGCGCGCCACGGCCGATATCGCGCTCGACGCCGGCTTCGGGACCGCCCGCAGTTTCTATCGCGCCTTCCGCCGCTCTACCGGTATGTCGCCGACCGAATACAGGAAAGAAATGTCACTAGCGTCTGATTCCTGACGGCACTAAGTTTTTCGAGCACCAAATCCAGGATCACCGTTCAGAAGGAGATCGCTTCGCGCGCAGACGCGTCGAGCGTCGCCGCGGCGACATCGGCATGTTCTTCCAGGGAACAGGATGGATTCCGGATCAGCCGGACTCGCGGGACTACGGGCCTCGGCACAGGAATCTCACGCCCGTCCTTCGCGGCGGATTGCAGGAAGCGATTGCCGAGCCGCCCGCCGTCCTGCCGCCGCGCGCCAATCTCACCCCGTTTTTTCCGCCGGTCTTCGATCAGGGAACGCTCAACTCATGCACTGCCGCAACGTCGGCCGCACTGATCGGCTTTTTCGAGAAGAAGACGCTCGGCCGCGACGTCTCGCCCTCGGTCATGTTCCTCTACAAGATCGAGCGCAACCTGCTCGGCGACAGCGGCGACTCGGGCGCCTTCCTGCGCACCGGCATGCAGGCGTTGCGCGCATTCGGCGTTCCTCCGGAAACGTCCTGGCCGTACCTGCCGGCGCTCCTCGACGTCGAGCCGCAGCCGTTTCACTACGCCTATGCGGCCAATTACAAAGCGACGCACTACTTCCGCCTGAATGACGGCGTCGATGACGAGACCGTCCTCGCCCGCGTGAAATCCGCACTGGCCGCGAACATCCCGGCCATGTTCGGACTGATCCTCTTCGCATCGTTCGCCGATGCTGTGAATGGCGAGATCCCGATGCCGGGAACGTTCGATTCGCAGTCGGCGCTGCACGCGCTGGTGGCCGTGGGCTACGACGATACGAAGACCATCGCCCATTTCGATCCTGCCACGGGTCGGACCACCATCACCGGCGGCGCGCTGCGCGTCCGTAATTCGTGGGGAGCGCAATGGGGCGTGGGCGGTTACGGCTGGCTTCCGTACGACTACCTCCGCGCCGGTCTGACCTCGGACTGGTGGTGCCTCGTGCGCGCCGACTACCTCGACATCGGCGACTTCACTCCGCCGGCAGGGAAATCGTGATGCCGAAAACGACGAAAGAAACCGGCCGCGCCGCGCGCGGCAAGAACGTGCGAGCCGCGTCGCATACGTCCCGCGGCACAACTCGAAAGGAGACTGCCATGGCCGACAAATCATCGAACAATGCGGACTTCATCGGACGCGTCGTTGGAGACGCGAAGAACCCGCCGGAGACGCGCATGCTCACCGGCTGGTTCGGCGAGTCGGGCGAGGATGGCTATCGCCGCCTCTACACCGACGCCGAGCTGTCGAGCTACGTCGACATTCCGGACGACGCCATCCTCTACACCGAGCCGATTCGCGACGCACAGCCGGCGGGAGCGGTGCTGGTCTGGATCAAGCGCGATGCGGCCGTCAAACAGGGCGGCTCCGCATTCAGCCGCGCCGCCCGGTTTCTCCAGGGACAGGTGCAGCAGGACTTTGCCGGCGCGGCCGCCTCGCCCGCGGACATCGAGAAAGCCGGCTTCCACTGCGTGACGCAGGTTCCCTGTGGCGAGGTGACCGGCTTCACCGGAAAGTGTACGAACGAGCCGCAGGTCGGCGGCGCCTGGCCCTGTATCACGGCCCCGCCGCACTGTTTCGAGGTGACCGGATTCACCGGCAAGTGTACGCATCAGCCGTGGCCGAATCCAACCCGCTACATCGGCTGCACCATCTATCACTGTCCCACCAACGATCTCACCCACATCCCGCACATCTGCAACATCGTCGCGACCGGTCTGCCGGGTTGCGGCGGCGTGAATCCGCCCGACAAAGGCGGCGATCCGGCTGTACTGCGAGCCGGCGCGGCCGACGAGAGCGCGGACAACAAAGAAGCAGCGGCGGCGCCCGCAACGTCGCTTCCCGGCTGCGGCTACACCAAGACCTGGGGCCTTTGCGAGACGCACCTCCTCGGCTGCGGACAGACGAAGGATTGTCCGACCACGACGCCGGGCTGCGGACAGACCAACGACCGTCCGACCACGATGCCCGGCTGTGGCTGGAGCAAGAACCCGATCTGCACCGATCTTCCGGGTTGCGGTTTCACGAAACATTGGGGCGCGTGTCAGCCAACACAGCCGCCGAAGTGTCAGGTGTCGGTCGACATTCCGTGCATCACCCAGGATGCCGCATGCGGACCGACCAGATCGCCGGGCTGCGGAGTCGACGTCGCCGCGCAGGCGCAGCAGAACTTCACACCCGCAACCGTCTGCACGCAGATCGGATGCGGCCAACAGGGCCAGGCCGGCGCGGCAGCGTCGCAGATCTGCGCGACGAACATCGCCTGCAACGTCACCTTCCAGCTGTGCCAGACACACATTGGTCCGCATTGCAGGCCTACACTCCTTTGCACGCCTGTCGTTCACTGCCCGACGCGGATCGAGCCGCATTGCTTCCAGTTCGATCCTGCCGCGGGACAGGTGGCCGCATTCGGCGCCGCGGCGCCAGCTGCCGCAGCGTTCCCGCAAACCGGCGGGCCGACCATCTGTACGCAGATAGGACCCGGCTGTCCGGGGACAGCAATCGAAGCCTGCACGAAACTGTGCACGCAGCTCGGTCCGTTCTGCCAACACACTTCCGGGCCGACCATCTGTACGCAGATAGGCCCCGGCTGTCCGGCGACCGCGATCGAAGCGTGTACGAAGCTGTGTATTACACAGCTCGGTCCTCTTTGCCAGCACACGGCCGGACCGACGATCTGCACACAATTGGGACCCGGCTGTCCGCAACACGCAGGCGCTGACGTAGGCGCCGCACAGAGCGCAGCCACGGTCTGCACGCAAACCGGCCCGCAGTGCAACACGCTGGCGACCGTCTGCACACAACCGGCAGCCGGCTGTCCACAAGGCGGAGGCGGCGGGGCCGCGTTCGCCCAGCAAGCCGGCGCTCCGCAGACCCTTGCCACGGTCTGCACTCAGCTTGGGCCTCAATGTCCGCGCACGCACCTCGGCCAGTGTCCTTCTCCAGGCATCGACTGCACGGTGATTCTCTGCACGCACGTCGGTCCGCACTGTCCTCCGACGCCGGCCACCGTCTGCACGCAGTTCGCTCCCTGCCAGACGCACCAGCAGCCGTGTCACACGCCGGGATTCGAGTGCACGATGTTCTGCACGCACGGCGCACCGGGATGTCCCGTCACGTTGTCCGCTCCGCAGTGCTTCGGTCCGCTGACCGCCCCGCCGCAATGTCCGGTCCATAGCGGATTCAATTGCCCGTCCGCGATCGGTTGCCAAAGCGTTGCCTGTCAGAGCATCGCCTGTCAGCCCGGAGGCGGTGGAGAACAGCAGCAGTTCGGCGCGGCCGCGCAGGGCGCCCAAGCCCTTCCGATTTGGCCGACGCCGGCCACGCACTGCTTTATCTGCCCGCCGCTTGATCAAGCGGCTGCCCGCAACGCCGGTCCCGCTCAACCGGCGTTGCTGACGCAGCAAGTCCTGCAATGCAATCCGTCGATTGTCGACGCCTGCCCGACCCGGCTCTGCACGCATCAGGTCGTGCAGTGCTATCCGACCATCGCCGCCGCCGCGTGCCCGACGCACAACTTTGTCCAGTGCAATCCTTCCGCGGTCGACGCCTGTCCCACACGCCTCTGCACGCAGCAGATCATCCAGTGCAACCCCTCGGCGATCGACGCCTGCCCGACGCGCTTCGGATGTCCGACGCAGAACCCGCAGCTATGCCCTGTAGCGACCGGATTCAATTGCCCTTCGGTGATCGGTTGCCAGAGCATCGCCTGCAATCAGAGCATCGCCTGTCAGCCGCAGTTCCGCGGGGGTGACCTCGGCGGCGGTGGAGTGGCACAGCGGGTCGGCGCGGCAGCGTTTGATCAGTCCACCGACTTCTGCCCAACCTCGATGGGGTGCGGCGGTGTCGCGCAACCGCAGGCGGCGATCGGCGGCCACACGCCGTGGTTCCCGACGCCGGCAACACGCTGCTTCATCTGTCCACCGATCACCAGCTACCCACGCTGTTTTGCAATTTGATGTTTTCGGACGGCCCGGCCATCGCGCCGGGCCGCCCTCTTTCCACCATTCCTGACGGTGCTACGATAAGGACTCCGTGAACAAAAACGATCTCGTTCACTACCTCATCGAGAGGGGGCTGCTCGAGCGCCGTGCCGTCGTCGACGGCGACGTCATGGTGGTCGAGGGCGCGCGGCGGCATCACAACTACTCGGTCGTCCGCCGCAACGGCCCCGGACTCTTCGTCAAACAGATGCAGCCCGATCAGGCCATGTCCGCGCAGACGTTGCAGAAAGAGGCCGCCTGCTACGTGATGATGGAAGGCGACCCGGCTCTCGAGCCAATCCACGCGCTCATGCCGCGTTTCCGCGCCTACGATCCCGACCGCCACATCCTGGTCATGGACCTCATCGCCGGCGGCGAGAACCTCACCGAGTTCCATCGTCGCGTGAACGGATTCCCAATCGACACCGCCCGCCGCGTCGGCGAGCTCCTCGCGCTCTATCACGACGTCTCCAGCCGCGAGCTGCTGCTGCGCGCCAATGCCGCCATCTTTCAGGGGCAGCCGCCGTGGATCCTCTCCTTCCACCTGATGCCCCGCGGTTCGATGCAGAACCTCAGTGCCGCCAACGGACAGTTCATGTCCATCCTCCAGAACTATCCCGACTTCGGTCCTGCCCTCGACCGCATCCGCAACTCCTGGCGCCGCGACGTCCTCGTGCATGGCGACATGAAGTTCGACAACATCGTCGTCCGCGCCGATGACCAGAGCATGCACGTCGTCGACTGGGAGCTGGCCGACGTCGGTGACTCCGCCTGGGACGTCGCCTCGATCCTGCAGGCCTACCTGACCTGGTGGATCGCCACGCTCCAGCGCGTTCCCGCGAACGAGGCGGCCGACATCGCTCAATATCCGATCGAATCGATTCAGCCCGCCATCCGTGCGTTCTGGGAGGCGTACGTTTCCTCACGCCGTCTCAGCGACCGCGACGCCGACGCCGAGCTCGAACGCGCCGTCAGCTACGCCGGCGCGCGCATGCTGCAGACCGTCTACGAATCGATGGCCTGGTCGCAGGCGCTCACGCCGCAAGCCGTCTGGCAAGTGCAAGCCTGCATCAACATTCTCAAGGCCCCACGCGCGGCCGCCACCGACCTTCTCGGATTTCCCGTGGGTGCGTATGTCTGAATCGGACGGCATTCACGACGATCTCCGGCGGCTCCTGCGCGCGATCACCATCCATTCGCCGATGCAGTACGAGCTGGACGGCAAGACGTACCGCGTCGCGCCGTTCGGCGCCGGACAGTCGCCGATGTGGACGGCGTGGTCTGCCGGCCAGCCGCCGCTCGTCATCGACCTCCAAACGCACATCTACGATCAGGCTTACTGCCGCCCGCTCGGCAGCCGCGTCGATCCGCCCGCGCAATCAGTGCCGATCATCGATGCGCTCTCCGCCGCCAACGCCGGACGCGATCGCTGGGAAGCCGGCTGGACGCTCGTCCAGCTTCTGCAGAACGGCCACGCCATGGCCCGCAAGAATGAATTCGACAGCACGTTCGCGCCCGGCGAGTTCGTGACCGCCAACGGTGCGCCGCCGTCGCCCGGCACTCCGCTCAACGTCCTCTTCGCCCGCGAGTCGCGCACGCAGCAGCCCGGTTTCTACGTCGCCAACGGCGAAACGCCCGCGCCCTCGGGATCGGAAAGCCGCATGACGCGCATCTACTGGCACATCGCCGAGGAAGGGGCGGTGCCGCTGACGCGCATCGTCACGTCGCTGCTCAATCGTTACCAGGTCCCCTTCCGATTCAAAACGCTGTCGTACAGCGGCGTCTACTCACGCTCGGATTCGGCGGTGCTCTATTTCGCGGCGCGCTACTACCAGATCGTTTCGCGAGTCCTGCCTGCAATGCGCGCGGAAGTTCGACGCTATCTCGCGCCCGCCGTGCCGTTGCTTTCGCTCAAACTGCACGACGGAATCGGATTGGCCGAGGATCCGGCGAATGGGGAGAGTTTCGGGATGAATCGAAGCCGTCTGATCGCGCAGGCGATCTGGGACGGCTACGCGCGCGGGATGCAGACCGAGGATGCGCGCATGGCGGAGCTGGCCATCCAGTTTCAGCGGACCGGCCTTTCGCTCGACCGCCCGCACCTCCGCGCCGCCAGCGCTGACATCTACGAGGCCGCGGCATGAGCGCGCTCCCGCAATTAGCTCCGACGGCCGATCCGCGCGAGCGATTCCTCGACGTGGCGTGGTCGATCGGGATGCGCCTCTGCCGCGACGCTATCTGGGACGGCGATCGCTGCAACTGGCTCGGCGACTCGATGGAAGCGCATGGCGGTGAGTGGAAGGTGGCGCACAAATCGTTCGGCGCCGAGCTTTACTCCGGCACGAGCGGCATCGCGCTCTTCCTGGCGCGGCTGCACAACCTCCGTCCCGATCCGCTGCTGGCGCAGACCGCGCGCGGGGCCATCGCGCAGGCGCTCTCGCGCGCCGATGACCTGCCGCCCGAAATGCGCCATGCGCTCTACGCCGGCTGGATCGGCATCGCGCTCGCGCTGCTCGATTGCGCGCAACTCCTCGACGATCGCCAGTTCAAACGCGACGCGCTCCGTCTCGTCGACCGCCAGCTCGGTCACGAGCTCGATCCGATGTCGCTCGACATCATCGGCGGCGCCGCCGGCGCAATTTCCGGCCTCTGCGCGATCGACCGCCGGCTCGGCACCGATCGCTTTCTCGACGAAGCACGTCGCCTCGGCGAACACCTTCTCACGCACGCTCATCGTGACGGCGACGTCTGGTCGTGGACGACGATGCCGTCGATGGGCCCGGCGCCGCAAAAAGATCTCGCCGGCTACTCGCACGGCGCTGCCGGCATCGCGCTGGCGCTGCTCGAGCTGCATCGCCGCACGAGCGACGCGCGCTCCCTCGAAGGTGCCCTCGGCGGGTTCGCCTACGAGCGCGCCTGCTTCTCCCATGAGCATCACAACTGGCCCGACTTCCGCTCCTTCGCCTCGCCGAACCCGCAGCAGTTGGGCTATTCGCTGGCCTGGTGCCACGGCGCCCCCGGCATCGGCCTCTCCCGCCTGCGCGCCTTCGCGCTCACCGGCGACGAGACGTACAAACAGGAAGCCGAAGCCGCCATCACCGGAACCTACCGTCCATTGATGATGCCGTCCCAAGCCGACAACTACTCCCTCTGCCACGGCCTCGGCGGCAACGCCGAGCTGTTCATCATGGCCGCCGACGCCCTCGACGACGAGCGCTATCGCACCGCCGCCGAATCCGTCGGCGACCGCGGCCTCCAATCGATCCACCTCAACCGCAACCCCTGGCCCTGCGGCATCCTCGGCGGCGGCGAATCCCCAAGCCTCCTCCTCGGCACCGCCGGCATCGGCTACTTCTACCTCCGTTTGTACGACTCAGCCGCGGCTCCATCGGTGTTGCTGGTCAACGCATAACTGTTCTCCGCGCCTCGGCGAAAGGCCTTGAGAACTACATACCCGCCGTGTAGTATCTGACCGCGACGTGATTCAGTCTTTCGCCGACGAGACGACCGCCGACCTCTTCCGCGAACGCAATACGCGAGAAGCGAGACGGATCCCTCGTGAGCTGTGGCGAAGTGCTCAGCGAAAGCTCAAGGCAATCGATGTAGCGGTGCGCCTCGAGGATTTGACGATTCCGTCAGGAAACCGGTTGGAGCGCCTGAAAGGCGATCAAGCCGGCCGGTACAGCATTCGAATCAACGATCAATATCGAGTTACGTTCCACTGGGAGCAACAACATGCCTACGAAGCCCGCGTCGAGGATTATCACTAGAGATTCGAGCTGGTTGGGACCGGCCATTTCGCCCGGCGAGATTCTGCTCGAAGAGTTCCTGAAGCCGCTCGGGGTCGGTCAGGCTGACGCCGCACGCCGTCTCGGTGTTTCCTTGAACCGTCTCAACGAGATCATCCTCGGCAAGCGCGGCATCAGCGCTGACACCGCTCTCCGGCTGGCGCAGTTGCTCAAAACATCGCCGCAGTTTTGGATGCGTTTGCAAGCAGATTGGGACTTGCATCTGGCGATGGAGCGGGCATCGCGGAAGGCGTCGTAACTCTTACGCAGAAGCATCATTCTCCATCTGCACGAATCTGCGTTCATCTGCGGATAGATCGCCTCGCCACGATCCCGCCACATTGCTGCCGCTGGTTCGCCGCGTCCGAACGATCGCCACGTCAAATTGCGGATTGATCCTGCATCGGAAGCGAGGAGATGGCGATGGATTCAACATCACAAACTGGCGGATTGACGCGTGCTAGGCTCCCCCGCATGAAGCGAATTGGTGCGGGGATTCTTCTTTTTGTGTGCGCGATGAGCGCGCAGGCGGCGGACAAACTCACGATCGTCAAGGCCGGGCCGGTGGGGGAGATAGCGAACCTCGCCGAGGCGAATGAGATTCGGGTCGTGTTCAACGAGCCGATGATCGTGGTCGGCAAGATTCCGAAGGTGCTGGACGTGCCCTGGTTTCATGTCGCGCCGGAGATCAAGGGGACGTTTCGGTGGTCGGGGACGACCACGCTGATCTTCACGCCCGATCCGAAAACGCCGTTGCCGTTCGCGACCAAGTACGACGTCACCATCGATCCCGAAGCGAAGGCGGTCAGCGGGAACACGCTGGGGAAGGCGTATCACTTCTCGTTCGTCACGCCGACCATCCAGTTGCTGCGGACCGACTGGTATCGCAAGGATGGCAAGTACGACGGCGCCATCGTCATCGCGCTCTGGTTCAATCAGCCGGTCGATGGGGAGACGCTTGGGCCGCATCTCAAATTGCGAACGGTCAAGCACGAATTCAAAGCGCCGGAGTTGCCGGCGCGCGATCGTTTGCAGAAGCTCGAGCCGCAACAGATCGCTGCATTCGATGCGAAAGTGGCCAAAGCGCAGGCGGCAGCGGCGAGTGATGGTCAGCCGGTGCTGTCGTTCTTCGCGATCGATTGGGACAAGAAGCGCTACAAGCCCGCGCCGGAGCTGGTCGTGGTCGAGACCAAACCGGGAGTTCCGCCCGACACGCATCTGCAGGTGTTCATGGACGACGCGCTGGCCAAGCGCACGACAAACGTCGCCACCGGACGCACGCAGACATTCACGATCGAATTGAATCCGACCTTCTTCGTCGACAAGATCGATTGCGTCAGCGAATGCAACCCCGACTACTACAACCCGATCCATTTCCGCACGCGGACCGGCGTGCCGCTCGCGAACATCAGGAAGACCGTCAGCGTCATCGACGTCACCGATCCCGCGCATGAAGTGCCGGTCAAAGCGTCCGCGAAGCAGCGCAAGGCCGACGCGGACCAGGGCGACGAAGAGGACGGCGGCGACTCGAGGTCTTTCAGTCTCGACGAACTCGGATACTCGCTCCATCCCGCGCACACGTACGCCGTTCGCATCGATCCGACGCTTGGTTCTGAAGATGCCCAGACCCTCGGCTACACCTGGATGGCGGTCGTCGAGTACTGGCACAAGGCCGCATTCATCAGCTTCGGCGACGGTCACGGCGTTTGGGAATCGAGCGGCGGACCGACGCTGCCGTTCTACGCGCGCAACTTCAAGAACGTCACGCAGTGGATGACGCCATTGACAGCCGATCAGCTCGTGCCGTCGATCGTCGAACTGCAGAAAGAAAACTTCCGCAAAGTTCCCGACAAGCCGGGCGTGGAGCGCAAGCTCGCGCCGCAGGCGGACGTGCTGCAGTCGTACGGACTGAATCTCAAGTCTGCACTTTCAAACATCGGCAACGGCATCGTCTGGGCGGTCATCAAGCCCGGTGACGAAATCGCCAAATCGAAGCGCTACACCGAGGACGTCGCCGGCACCATCGTGCAGGTCACGAACCTCGGCATTTCCGTCAAAGACTCGCCGCAGAACACGCTCGTCCTCGTCTCGCGTCTCGACACCGCTGCGCCGGTCGCGGGCGCGAAGGTTTCGATTCGGACGATGGACAACAAAGTGTTCTGGACAGGCACGACCGACGCGAACGGCATCGCCATCGCGCCGAACACCGATCTCCGTCTCGACCGCCACGCGAAAAACGCGCAAGGCGAAGAGGTTGAAGAACGTTCCTGGGAGGCGCTCAGCGGAATTCACTTCGTCGTTACCGCGGAGAAGGATGGCGACACCGCATACGCCGCGAGCGATTGGAACGAAGGGATCGGTCCGTGGGACTTCGGGTCGAGCTTCGAACTGAACGAGGCGGAGCCGCTGCTGCGCGGCACGATCTTCACCGACCGCGGCGTCTACAAGCCGGGCGAGGAAGTCCACGCGAAAGTCGTCCTCCGCAGCGACACGCCGAAAGGGATGCAGCTGCTTTCGGCCGGCACCGTCGTCGACGTCGCCGTCACGGATTCGCATTCGAAGGAAGTCGACAAACGCACAGTCACGCTGAACGGCTGGAGCAGCGCCGAATGGACGTGGACTGTGCCCGCGGACTCAGTCCTCGGCGACTACACCATCAGCGCGAAGGTCGCCTCACAACGCCTTGAGGCGGGCGGCAACTTCCTTGTCGCCGCGTATCGCCGCCCCGAGTTCCGTGTCGACGTCACGCTCAAAGCGCCGACGTCGATCGCCGGAACGAAACTCAACGGCACGATCGTCGGCAAGTACCTTTTCGGCTCGGCGATGGCGTCGCGGCCGGTGGCGTGGACGTATTCAAAAGCGCCGATTTACGACGTGCCGCACGCGATTCGCGAGCGGTATGCCGAGGGGCAGTGGGAGTTCCTCGGCGAAGACTACGAGCATCGCCGTAACGGCGAAACGATCTCCACAAAAACACAAAAGCTCGATTCGAAAGGTGAGTTGAAGCTCTCGCTGGAAACCGATCTCGCGGCCGGTTGGCCGTGGACGTATGAGCTCGAAGGCAACGTCACCGACATCTCGCGCCAGCAGATCGCCGGACGGACCTCGTTCCGCGTCGATCCCGCGCCGTGGTACGTCGGCGTGAAGACGCCCGCGTATTTCGCGGACACCGCGAAAGGTGTTGACACTGCCATCGTCGCCGTCGCGCTCGACGGCACGTTGGCTGCGGACGTCAAAGTCAGCATCGACCTCCATCGCATCCAGTGGAACTCCGTGCGCGAATCGACTGGCCACGGTTTCTACAACTGGACCTCGGAACGTAAAGAGCTCGACGCCGGCCATTTCGATGTCACGACCACCGCCGCGCCCGTGCCGCTGCACATCCCGATCTCGAATGGCGGCGAGTACCTGATCATCGCCACGGCGAAGGATGCCGAGGGGCGTTCGACGACGACGCGGACCTGGTTCTACGCCGTCGGCGGCGGCTACACTGCGTGGGAACGCTACGACCACAACCGCATCGACCTCGTCCCGGAGAAGAAGACGTGGAAGCCGGGCGAGACCGCGCGGATCATGGTCAAGTCGCCGTGGGAACACGCCACCGCGCTGCTCACCACCGAGCGCGAAGGTGTGCGCACGTGGAAGACGTTCGAGCTGACGTCGACGCAGACCACCGTCAGCGTTCCGATCACCGAGAAAGACATCCCCAACCTCTACGTTTCCGTGCTGCTGCTGAAGGGGCGCACGAAAGAAGGCGTCGAGGACGAGAGCGATCCCGGCAAGCCTGCCTTCCGCCTCGGCTACACCGCAATCAACATTGAAGACGCCACGAAGCGGTTGAAAGTCGCGGTGAAAGCGAATCGCGACGAATATCGTCCCGCGTCGAAGGCGCGCATCGAAGTCGATGTGAAAGATGTTGCCGGCAAACCGACGCAGTCCGAGGTCACGTTGTGGGCGGTCGATTACGGTGTGTTGTCGTTGACCGGCTATTCGACGCCGGACGTTTTGCAGTCGATCTATCTCGAGAAAGCGCTGCAGGTCGTCAACGAAGACTCGCGCCAGAAAATCGTCAGCCGCCGCGTGCTGACGCCGAAAGGGGAGACCAGCGGTGGTGGCGGCGGACGCGATGCCGGACCTGGCGTCATCCGCAAAGACTTCCGCGTGCTCGCGTTCTGGGTTGGCTCGGTAGTTACCGATTCGAAGGGCCACGCGAAGACCGACATCACGCTGCCGGAGTCGCTGACCACGTATCGCATCATGGCCGTCGCGGGCGACAAGGCGTCGCGTTTCGGCTGGGCGCAGAACGAAATCCGCATCAACAAGCCGGTGCTACTGACGCCGACCTGGCCGCGCTTCCTCGCGGTCGGAGACAAGGCGTACTTCGGTGCCGTCGTTCACTCACAACTCAAGCAGCCGGGCAAGGCGACAGTCACGATCAAGTCGCTCGATCCCTCGGTCGTTGAATTCGGCCAGACGATGACGTCCACGATCGACGTCGCCGCGGAAGGAACCGCCGAAGTCCGTTTCAACGCCGAGGCAAAAGCGGTCGGCAGTGCGCGAATCCAGATGACCGTTTCGCTCAACGGCGAGAAAGACGCGTTCGAAGATTCGCTCCCGGTACGCATCCTCGCGCCGACAGAGACCGTCGCCGCGTACGGCGAAGCGAAGCCGAACGCGAAGGAGACGCTCGTCGTTCCGAAGGACGTCGTCCCCTCGGCCGGCGGACTCCACGTCGAGCTCGCGTCGACGGCGATGGTCGGACTCGCGGAAGGCGCGTCGTACCTCGTCACCTATCCGTACGGTTGCGCGGAGCAGCGTTCGTCGGCTGCGATGGCGTTGATGCTCGCCGGCGACCTCGGCGAAGCGTTCGCGCTGCCCGGCATCGATACGAAGAAAGCAAAATCGACGGCACAACAGACCATCTACGAGCTCTACAAGTTCCAGTGCGGCGACGGCGGCTTCGCATATTGGGCGGGCGAGTGCACTTCGGAATCGCCATACCTGACCGCCAATGTGCTGCACATCATGCAGCGCGCCGAGAAACTGAAGTACGACGTCAGCAAAGACGTGACGAAGCGCGCTTACGACTACCTCGACCTGGATTTGAAGGAGAAGCGTCCGACAAACGAGGGTTGGTGGCCGGCGTACACCGCGTGGCAGGCCTTTGCCGTGAAGGTGCTCGTCGAGGGCGGCCGCAACGAAGACAGCCATCTCACGCGCCTCTACTCGTACGTCGATCACATGCCGGTCTTCGCCATCTCGTATCTGCTCGATGCCATGATGGCCAAGGGCGAAAAAGGTCAACGTGTTGACGATCTCGTGCGCCGCATCAACAACGCCATCCTCCCCGAGGGCGGCACCGCGCACGTCGAGGAGCTGAACGATCCCTACCTTCTCTATTTCTGGAACTCGAGCGTCCGTTCCACCGCCATCGCCCTCGGAACGCTGACGCGTCACGGCCAGAGCGAGCAACTCGTCAAGCAGATGGTGCGCTGGCTCATGCAGAAGCGCTTCGAAGGACGCTGGGGCAACACGCAGGAAAACGTGTGGGCCATGGAGTCGCTGGTCGATTACTACCGCAAGTACGAGAGCGAGATCCCCGACTTCACCGCGGTGGTGAAGATCGGCGACGACGCGCTGGCGAACGACTCATTCAAAGGCCGCAGCACCGAGGCGAAGAACCACGACGTTCCGATGCTGCAGTTGCAGAAGCATGCCGCTGCCGTTCCCGTCACCTTCGATCGGCAGGGAACGGGCACGCTCTTCTACATGATGCGTCTCCGCTACACGCTCACGGGACTGCTGCACGAAGGCCTCGATCAAGGCTTCAACGTCGAGCGGAAGTACTCGAAGAAAACATTCAAGGCCGGCGATCTGATCAAAGTCACGCTGCGCATCCGCAACACGAAGGAGAGGATTTTCGTCGCGGTCACCGATCCGATTCCGGCGGGCACCGAGCCGGTCGAGTCGTGGTTCGCCACGACCGCGACCGATCTGGCCGAGGCGCAGGCGAAGGACAACACGCCGGGCGACTGGATGTCGTGGTGGAAGCACGGCGGCTTCGATCACGTCGAGCGTCACGACGATCGCGTCACGCTCTTCGCCACGCGTCTCGGCGAAGGCGTGCACGAGTTCACGTACATGGTTCGCGCCACGACCGCGGGCACGTTCATCGCCTCGCCGACGACCGTCGAGGAAATGTACGAGCCGGAAGTGTTCGGCAGAACGGCGAGTGAGGTCGTCGAGGTCAAGCCGTGACCAAACGTCTTTCATGGACCGGCGGCGTTCTCGCCGCCGGTCTGATCGCACTCGCGCTGTGGGTTCGCCTCGGACCGATTCCTCCGATCACGCCCGACACGACGCCGACCATCGTCGATCGCAACGGCATCGTTCTTTATGAGCCGCTGTCGTCGACCGGCACCCGCAACGAATGGCTGAACGACGTTCCGCCGTCGATCGCGAACGCCACGATTGCCGCCGAGGATCGGCGTTTCGAACAACACCTCGGCATCGATCCGATCGCGATCGCACGCGCCGTCGTTCACGACGTCGTGCGACTGCGCGCGGCCGAGGGCGGATCGACGATCACGCAGCAGGTCGCGAAAATGCTCCTCGGCAATCCGCCGCGCACGATCGCCGCGAAAGTGCGCGAAGCGGTCATCGCGCTGCGGCTGGAGCATCGCTACTCGAAAAAGCAGATCCTCGCGCTCTACGTCAATCTCGCGCCGTACGGCGAGCAGACCATCGGCATCGCCCGCGCCAGCCGGCGCTACTTCGCCTGCGCGCCGGACGAGTTGACCATCGCGCAGTCGGCGTGGCTCGCGTCGCTGCCGCAACGTCCGTCGACGCCGCGACGCGCGCTGGCGCGGCAACGCGTCGTGCTCGCGCGCATGAAAAAACTTGGAAGCATCAACGCCGCCGAATATCGCGACGCGCGCGCCGAGCGTCTCTCACTCGATCGCGGCCTCCAGCCGACGCTCGCGCCGCATTTCGTCGAACGCGTCCGCGCCTCCCTCGGACCCAATGCTCCGCGCCGCATCGAAACGACGCTCGACGCGAACCTGCAGGCGAGCGTGCGCGGAATCATCGCAGCCGAACGGGCCGAGCTTCTCCGCCACGGCGCGCACAGCGTCGCCGTCGCCGTGCTCGACAACCGCACCGGCGAATGGCTGGCGTGGGAAGGGTCGGGCGACTACTTCGGCACGAACTTCGGCGGCGCCATTGATGGCGTGACCACATTGCGCCAGCCGGGATCGACGCTGAAGCCGTTCACGTACGCGCTCGCATTCGAACAGGGATTCACGCCGGCGACCGTGCTGGCCGATGTGCCGTCGCATTTTCCGACCGCCGAGGGGGGCGTGGTCTACACGCCGCGAAACTACGACGGCGGCTATCGCGGACCGCTGCGCGCGCGACTCGCGCTGGCTGGATCGGAGAACGTCCCCGCGGTAGCGTTGCTGTCGAAGGTCGGATCGCCTGCGCTGCTGCGTTTGCTCCGAGGAGCTGGGTTTCACGACCTGACCCGCACCGCCGATTACTACGGACTCGGCCTCACACTCGGCGACGCGGAGGTGACGCTCGAGCAACTCGTGACGGCGTACGCGACGTTCGCGCGGGGCGGACTCTCCGTTTCGCCGAGCATGATTCGCGCGGCTGCGCCGCTGAGCACAGACAAGAGTGTCTGTGCCACATGCAGCGGCGCGAAGAGCGTAAGTGTGGCTACTCCGGCAACATCTCGACTTGCCGGCGGCAGGTGTGGCACAGACACTCTTGTCTGTGCTCCGGCAGAATCCGCAGCACCGGCAACTCGAACTATTTCAAATCGCACCGCCTTCTGGATCACCGACATCCTCAGCGATCCCAAAGCCCGCGAATTCATCTTCGGCCGCGGCGGCAACCTCGACTTTCCCTTCCCCGTCGCCGTCAAAACCGGCACGTCGCAGGCGTACCACGACAACTGGACCATCGGCTACACGCGCGCCGTCACCGTCGGAGTGTGGGTCGGAAACTTCGATCGCACCGCGCTGCGCAACTCCAGCGGCGTCACCGGCGCCGGTCCGGTCTTCCACTCGGTGATGCTCGCCGCGATGCGCCGCGCCGGCGGCAACGATGAGACGACGATCGTCGATCGTCCGGACGATCTCGAACAGCAGCCGATCTGCGCGTTGTCGGGACTGCGTCCATCGACGTCGTGTCCGGCCAACGAAACCGAATGGCTCCCGCGCGATGCAGCCGTCGAATTCTGCGCGTGGCATCATGCGAGCGGAGTTTCGTGGCCAGCCGAATATCGCGAGTGGGCCGCCGCGCACGAACGCCGCACGACGGCATCCACGCCGGTCGCCCGCGAGACCAACTTCCGCATCACCAGTCCTGCGAACGACACCACCTACCTTGTCGATCCGACGCTGCACCGCGAGTTTCAGGCGCTCCATCTCCGCGCCACGCACGACGCCACCTGGATCGTCGACGGCAAGCCCGCCGCGCGCGAGTGGCCGCTGCGCACGGGACAACACACCATCGTGGCCACGAACGCGCGCGGTGAACGCGATCGCGTCTACATCACCGTGCGCTAATTGCTGGCGCGCCCTCTGCTACGATCCTCTCAATGTCTACTGACCTCCTCGGCATCGGCATCGCCGGCACCTCGCTCAGCGATCTCGAACGCCGCATCCTTCGCGACAACCCGCCGTACGCCGTCGTCATCTTTGGCCGCAACATCGGCGAGGAAGACGAGTTCCGCGAGCTGACCGCCGAGATCAAATCGTTCGCGCCATCCGCGCCGCCGCTGCTGATGATCGATGAAGAGGGAGGCCGCGTCGACCGCCTCCGCCATCTCATCCCCGGGCTGCCGAGCGTTCAGGCCTTCGCCGAGGGCGCCGAGCCGGCCGAGATGTCGCGCTGGAGCGGACGCGTGATCGGCATGGCGCTGCGCTACTTCGACGTCGAGATCGATCTCGCGCCGGTCGTCGACATTCGCGGCGACGATCCACCGAAAGGTCTCGAGCGCCGCACCTTCGGCAGCGATCCCGACTCCGTCGTCGAACTCGCCGGCGCGTTCATCCGCGGTCTGCACGAAACGGGCACCGCAGCCTGCCTCAAACATTTTCCCGGCATCGGCCTCGGCTCCGGTGATCCGCACTACGGCGCGACGGTGATGAATCTTTCGCGCGACGAAATGCTCGCACGCGATCTCGTTCCGTTCGCGAAGCTCGGCAACGAAGCTGGCTCGATCATGATCGGCCACGGCACCTACCCGCAGATCGAGGATCCCGACACGCCCGCCACGCTGAGCCGCAAATTGAGCCACGATCTCCTCGAAGCGATCGGGTTCCACGGCCTCGCCGTCAGCGACGACATGGAAATGCACGCCGTCTCCGACCTCGGCTCGTACGAATCGCTGGCCGAGCGCGCGCTCATGGCCGGCAGCGACATCGTCCTCTTCTGCAGCCACATCGAACGCATCCCCGAACTGCAGCGCGCGATGAAGCATCTCGGAGATACCAACACGGCCGTCGCCGCGCGCGTGGCCGAGGCGCATCGGAAGGCGCAAGCATTCCGCGAGCACATCGCCCGGCTGCGCGCCAACGCCATCCCGCCCGCAAAGTCATTCGATGACGTCATCGACGAAGCAATCCGCTTCGTCGCCAAACTCGAAGAAACCCGCCCGCACCGCGAAGTCTTCATCCCCGACTCCGAACGCCGCAAGCAGGGACGCACGCCAGGGAAGGGGAGGACGGGGCGCGAGGAGTGGACGTAGGCTGTCATCCTGAGGCTGCCGGAGGCACGAAGCCGCAGGCGGAGATGCCGGAGGACGCCGAAGGATCTCAAGTTACGCGAGATGCGTTGAAACCCGCTTAGCACGTAACGCGGCTCCGGCTGAATCCGCGGGTGCGTTACGCGGCTTCGACTAGAGCAGCGCATCTTGAGATCCTTCGCCGTCCGGCGCCGTTCCGTCGCTTCGCGACTCCCGGCTTGGCGGCTCAGGATGACAATCTCTTCGGCACGATAAATACCGCCGCCGCGCCAAGAAGAGCCAACCCCGCTCCCACCCAGAACGCCGCCTGCGGCGAAACGTGCTGATAGATCTCGCCGAACAGCACAGTCCCAACGAGCACGCACAAACCATTCGCGAGGTAGTAAATCCCGAAGCTCTTTCCGCGCGCCGCAGCCGGAACCAAATCGCTGATCCACGCCCGCTCCGCCCCCTCGGACAATGTGAACGGAATCGCGTACAGCACGAAGAGCACGACGAAAAACAGCAGCGAATGTGCGAACGGAAAGACCGCGTAGATCACCGCGTACGACGTCCAGCCGCCAATCAGCAGGAGCCGCCGGTCGATACGGTCCGACAGCGCTCCCGCGCGCGTCGAAAAGAGCGACTTGATCACGTGATGCGCCGCCCACAGTGCCGGCAGCGTCGCCGTCGACACGCCCGCCGCATGCGCCTGCAGGATCAGAAATGCGTCGCTCGAATTCGCGAGCGAGAAGAGCGCGACCGCGGTGATGGCGAGGAAGAAGTTCGTCGGAAGTTTGGCGGACGGCGTAGCCGGGTTGCTCGCTTGATGCGCATGCGGTTCCTCGCGCAAAAACAACAGCAGCATCACCACGCCGATCGCGCCCGGCACGACCGCGATCATGAACAACGTCCGCATCGGAACGTGGATCACGTTCAAAAACAGCAGCGCCAGCAAGGGACCAACCACCGCCCCCGTGTGATCGAGCGCACGCTGAAAACCGAAGGCGCGGCCCCGATCCTCGCCCGGCGTCACGTCCGCGATGATCGCGTCGCGCGGCGCGGAACGGATTCCTTTTCCCGTCCGATCGATCAGCCGCGCCGTCAGCACCGCCGGCCACCGTCCCGCCACCGCGATCAGCGCCCGTGACGCCGCGGCAAGTCCGTATCCGATCACCACCAACGGCTTGCGGCGCGGCAGTCTGTCGGAGATCGATCCCGCAAAGTACTTGAGGATCGACGCCAGCCCGTCCGCCGCCCCTTCGATCACCCCCACCGTCACCGGAGTCGCACCGAGTACCGAGGTGAGAAAGACCGGCAGCAGCGGATAGATCATCTCGCTCGCCGAATCGTTCAGCAGCGAAACGAGCGCCAGCAAACGTACTTGCGGCTTCAGCGCGGCCATGCGCGGAAAGTATGAATGAAAGCAGGGAGCAGGGAACGAGGGACTAGGGAAGGGCGTGGCACAGACACGGTCCTTCGACTGGCGCAACTCGCTGGTCGTCCTTCGGCCAGCGACGCTAATTCGTTGGCAGCGCGACCTGCTTCGCTGCGTCTGGCGCCGGAAGTCGCGTCCTATCGGGCGGCCCATCCGCGAATGGGCCGCCCACTACAACCGGGGACGACCTCATTCGGCACTTCGTTCCGTGTCAGCCATTGCCGGGCTTTCCCACAGGAACACGGGCATCGGCAGCCCGAGGGCGATATACGTCGAGTTCAACGCCTCGCACGAACGAACTTGTGTTGATTGCGTCCATCTGCTGATGAGGAGATATGACCCGACGGATCACTTCAGCCGGGATCGATTTCCGACAAGACCTTCTGCAACTCGATCAGGCCAAGTCGCGCAGACGTCCGACATCATGTCGTGTTGATTGAACGCCTCATGTCCATAGAACTTCGACCGGCACTCGAAGAACTCGAAGAGCTGCCATTACATCCGCGAGGATTTCGGAACGCTCACCTTCGTCGATTGCTGAGGCATCGTCCCATTTTGAAATCGATCGCGCATAAACGCCCAGATTGTTGCTCCCGGCTTCCACGTCGATCGTGACTTCTCGGCCATCCCGTTTATAGGTCATCGTGCGGAACCCGGTTCGACTCACTCGGGTACCCTTTTCATTTTCGGCCGCGCCGTAGTTGATCTTGTGCCAAGTCATCGATAGTTCCAGTGATGCATGATTCCCCACACTCTTCTATTCGACATGAGCGCAATCTTCGATGGCACGCAATGCGCGACCTGCCTGACCGTTCTGGCTTCCCAGACGAAGTGCTCAAACGTGCCGTCGGCATATCTGCGGCTCAGCGGCCGGCCGACGAATTCCTTTTCAGTGACAGCGGTATCCTGCGCAACCTGATCTGTGTACTTGGTCGGCACGCCGAGGGCGCTGGTCTGATGAGGGACCTGCTTCGCATCGGGCAGCGTGCTGCGGGGATCGAAGCGAAGGCAGCCGCGCTCGCGAAGATCGCCGCGAGCGCGATGAGCAGGAGCGCTCTTTTCTTGGCCGCCATCCGTTCACTCTACGACAACAGCAGCTAGGGGAAAGCAAGATCCCTCACCACGATGGAAAGACGCGCGCTCCTTGCCAGGGAGTCTGCCGGCCAACACTGCGCTGCAAGCCGAGCCGAGTCTGCGAGTCGCAAATTCACCGTCTTCTCGAGCGCTTCCGCGACCTCGAGAAGCTCGATCGCAAGGATCGCGAAGTCGCCATCACGGTCATCGACGCACTCATCGAGAGCCGCCATCACGACCAGGTCAGCCGTCGGCGACGATCCGCCTGACCACGCGGGCGAGCAGAGAATGGAAAGCGTCCCCCTTGAAGCTGGCGCAAAATCATGCGCGGCGCTTCGCCATCAGCGCCGTCTTGGTTTCCTCGAACATCGCATCGAGCAGTGCGTCGAGCTTCCGCTGATCACTGCAGTAGGAACCAAAATAGTGTGAGAGCCCCCGCATTTCCTCTAGCAGATTGCGCAACGCTTCATCTGAACATTCCGCCGCTTTCTCGACAGCAAAGGTAATGAACCGCGCGTCGCGGTTGAAGATGTCCTCCGCGCGGCCACCGCGATTTTTCAACCATTCATCCGCGATGAACTCTCTTACCTTATCGACGATTGCCTTTATACGGTCGCATCCACTCATGGCCACGGCTCCGTGGAGCTCCAACCAGACGGGACGTCAGGTATGTAGATCTGGTTACCACCCCCGATGAATGGACTTTGCCCGCGCGCAGGCCCCTCGAACCCAGCGAGCCGATAACCTCTCGGAACATTCAGTGTTTCTAGCTGCGTCCCGCTGTTCCACGCGCGCAACACCGCTTGATCCATCCGCCACTGCAATCGGCCGAGCGGCTTGACGCGGGTCCACCATACATTTCGTGATCCTGGATCGCGGATGCCGTATAGCACCTCACCTTCATTCACATTAATCTGTTTCGCACTGCCGATGAAGTTGGGCACTTCACGGGGGGGTAGTGCGCCCCCCGGATTCCCTAACGTCGGCCACTCCCAACCACCCTCGGGCATGATCGAAGGGAAGACATCAGGTGTTCCAATCAAGCGCTGCCCGCCGGCGAACACACCGCCGATCACAAGCGAACCAACTGCGCCGACCGAACCGGAGACCGCGTACTGACGCACCCCGCTGAAGTGCCGTGCTTGTATGTCAGTACCGGCTTGAGAACCTAGGCCGCCCGTGAAGCCCGGCAGCATCGTCGATCCGACGAAGCCGAGACCGAGCTCCGCGCTGGCCACCATCCCGACGCCACCACCGATTCCCGCGCCTGCTGTCGCGGCCATCAGCGGATAGACGCCTGCTGCTTTGGCAGCGCCTGGTGAAACGACCCTCATCTTGTCGCCGCCTGTGGCCCACGCTGCACCCGCTCGTTCGATCATTGCGTCGGCTTCACGCGGATCGACGTCCGCGTTCAGGCCGAGGAACGCGCGGACTTTCTGCGGATCGGCCGCGATCTCGGCGGGACTAAAGCGACGAATGCCACCACCATGTCGGTTATCAGTCGCGACGATCCAGCCGCTGCGACCCATCGATGCGGCGAGCCCTGTAGGATCGGAGCAGTTGACGGGATCACCGCCGCAAAACGCATACAAATTCGATGAATCCTTGTACGCGAGCGGATCGCCCGACAGGAACGTCCCCGTCTCGGGGCTGTACCAGCGCGCTCTCGCGTACACCAATCCCGTGGCCGGGTCGCTGAACGGGAGGGCCTGGAACTTCGCGGTGAAGAGGGCGCTGGTGGCGTCCGCGCCATCGCCGGTGGAGCCGATGAGGGCGATGGATGGGACGTCGTAGATCGTGGTGGTGCTTTGGCCGCTGTTGGCGATGCCGGCGACGAACGTCGAGATCGAGCTGAGCGAGTCGCGGATCTCGACCGGGAGGGCGGGGGTGGTGAAAACGCCGTTCAATTGTGCCCACTCGGTGGGGGGGAGGATGGGGAGACCGCTGGCCCAGCCGTGGGCGCGGAGGGTGGGGGTCACGCCGATCGAGAGCGCCTGGGCGGCGGGGTCGTTGAGCGTGGTCCAATCCGTGGGCGAGAGAGTGAACTTCGCGGAGTAGGCGTCGCCGCTGACGGCTTGTGCGGCGCCGGTGAAGGTCTTCACGGTCGCGCCGGCGGTGGTGACCGATGCGAGGCGCAGGCCGGTGGCGAGCGTGGCGGGGTCGAGCGGCTCGGTGGCGTGGATCGTCACGTCGATCGACTGCAGGTTGCCGGACGAATCCTTCGTGGCGTGGATCGCCGCGCGGTCGATCGTGGCGCCGGCGAAGGAGACGTCTTCCGCGCCGGCCGGATCGTCGGGGAGATTGCGCGCGACCAGCTGGGCGTCGGCGTTCAGCACGGCCTGCAGCGAGCCGGCGGCCGCCTCGTCGAAGACGGGGTAGAGGCGATTCAGTTTGCCGCTG
>Ga0157377_10000111_pt1 | contig 56024 bp, 50 predicted proteins | sample M55metaG_FD_121116 | JGI IMG/M metagenome (GOLD analysis project Ga0157377, IMG submission 121116) | Miscanthus rhizosphere microbial communities from Kellogg Biological Station, Michigan, USA - M5-5 metaG | ecosystem: Host-associated > Plants > Roots > Rhizosphere > Soil | place: USA: Michigan...
ACGCCGCTCGCCCAGGAGCTTCGCGACGCCACCGAGATCGCCAACGAGACGAGGGACGCCAGCACCGACCGCCGCCGCGACATCGCCCCCGCCGCCACGCTCCGCTCGGCCGCGCTTCCGCAGGACGAGCAGGAAGGCGAAGGCGTCGGCCTGACCATCGTCAAGCGCCTCTGCGAGCTGCTCGACGCCGGCCTGGAGCTGGCCACGGAGCCGGGGCACGGGACGACCTTCCGGGTGATCCTGCCGCGCAGTTACTGACGACGTGCTGTTCGCCGGACCGCGCCGGCGCACGGTGCAAACGTTCGGAAACGCGCGCAACTCCGGGCCGCGGATGCCGTACCCTCTCCGATCGAAAAGAGGGGGACGTGTATTCATGCGAACGACAGCTTTCGTAACGATTCTGGCCCTGGCGCTCGCCGCGCCGGCGGCGATGGCGCAGTCGAAGGAGCGGTCGGAGATCCCGGAGCAGTATCGCTGGAAGCTGACCGATCTCTACGCCTCCGATGAGGCCTGGCGCGCGGCGAAGGAGAAGCTGGTCGCGCGCATCCCGCAGATCGCGCAGTACAAAGGAAAGCTCGGAAAGTCGCCGCAGCAGCTCCTCGCCGCGCTGGAGATGCTCAATGACCTGAACAAGGAGTTCTCGCGCGTCTACATCTACACCGCGCTGGAGGCCGATCAGGACACGCGCGTCGCGGGATACCGCGCCTCGAAGCAGGAGATGGATCAGCTCGGAGCGACCTTCGGCGCGGCCACGGCGTTCATCGAGCCGGAGATCCTGAAGCTCGACCGGAAGACCATCGACGCCTGGACCGCGAAGGAGCCGAAGCTGAAGACATACAGCTTCTACCTGCACGACCTGCAGCGCCGCAAGGAGCACACCCTCTCCGAGGCCGAGGAGAAGATCATCGCCGACGCGGGGCTGATGTCCTCGGCGCCCGCCGACATCTACGGCACCTTCACCAACGCCGACTTCCCCTTCCCCACCATCACCCTGGCCGACGGCACCACGCGCAAGCTCGACCTGGCCACCTTCGCCGTCTCGCGCTCGCTGCCGAACCGCGAGGACCGCAAGAAGGTCTTCGACGCCTTCTTCGGCGCGCTGGGCGACTACCGCGGCACCATCGGCACCGCGCTCAACGCCGAGGTGCAGAAGGACATCTTCTACATGCGGGCGCGGAAGTATCCGACCACGCTCGACGCCGCGCTGACTCCCGACAACATTCCGGCCTCGGTCTACACGAAGCTGATCGACGGCGTGAACGCCGGCCTCCCCGCCTTCCACCGATACCTCAAGCTGCGCAAGCGGATGCTCGGCCTCTCCGAGCTGCACTACTACGACCTCTACGCGCCGCTGGTGGAGAACGTGAAGCTCGACTACTCCATCGACGAGTCGAAGAAGAACATCGTCGCCGCGCTGGCGCCGCTCGGCCCCGGCTACACCAGCGTGATCGAGCGCGCCTTCAACGAGCGCTGGATCGACCTCTACCCGAACGTCGGCAAGCGCAGCGGCGCCTACTCCAGCGGCGGCGCGTACGACGTCCACCCCTTCATGCTCATCAACTACAACGGCAGGTATGACGACATGAGCACGGTGGCGCACGAGCTCGGGCACACCATGCAGAGCTACTTCTCGAACAAGACGCAGCCGTTCGCCACCGCCGGCTATCCGATCTTCGTGGCCGAGGTGGCCTCGACCTTCAACGAGGCGCTGCTCATCGACTACATGCTGAAGCAGATCAAGGATCCCCCCACCCGCCTCTCCCTCCTCGGCAATTACCTGGAGGGGATCAAGGGCTCGGTCTTCCGCCAGACTCAGTTCGCCGAGTTCGAGCTGCGCATGCACCAGGCGGCGGAGAAAGGCGAGCCGCTCACCGGCGACGAGCTCGACAAGCTCTACCTCGAGATCGCCCGCAAGTACTACGGCCACGACCAGGGCATCTGCATCGTCGACGACGTGGTCAAGCACGAGTGGGCCTACATCCCCCACTTCTACCGCCCCTACTACGTCTACCAGTACGCGACGTCGGCGAGCGCCTCCGCCGCGCTGTCGGAGAAAGTGCTGGCCGGCGACGCCGCCGCCACGAAGAAGTACCTCGCCTTCCTCTCCGCCGGCGGCTCCAAATACCCGATCGACCTGCTCAAGGACGCCGGCGTCGACATGACCACCACCGAGCCGCTCGACCTGACCGTGCGCAAGATCAACCGCGTGATGGACGAGATGGAGGGAATTCTCAAGGGGATGGGGAAGTGAGGATCGCGCCGGAGTTGTGACGGCGGAGCGGCCTCCCCCGCCGTCACGGGCGAGATACTACGGATTCAAACACTTTGCCTTGGTGGCGTCGAAATCCTTTTGCGCGTTCGCCGTGCAGACTGCGCACTTCTTTTTCGCAGCGTCATTTGCGTCCGCCTTGCAGTCGTCCGCCGCCTTGCATGTCGCCGAAGCGGCGTCGAAAGCCGACTTCGCAGCGTCCTGACACGCTTTGCGCGACTCGGTGACTGCCTCGTCCGCGGCGGCCTTCTTGTCATTCGCTTCCTTCTCCGCCTTCGCACGTTCGATCTCAGTAAGTGGACACTTGGCCTTAGCCGCCGCCTCTTCGGCCTCGACTTTCTTGATGCAAACGTCGGTCTTGCAATCGTCGGCAGCCTTGGCGATCGCGGCGGCGGCTTCCGCGCGCGCGATGCATTCCGCCTTGCGGACCTTCGACTCGTCGTCGGCAGTCTTCGCGGCGACTCGCGCGGCAGCAACCGCCGCATTCGCCTTGGCGGTCGCCGCTTCGAGCTCGTTGCGCTTTGCGTGGATGTCTTCCCCGAAGCGGAACGAGACACCGACGTAGACGTTCGGACCGTACGTGTCCTCGACGAGTTGCCCAGGCTCGAGCATTTGACCAGGATTTGAGCGATTACCGTCTTCGGTGTCGTACTTGCCGAGAAGACGCGACTGGCGGTGGAAAGCGACGCCGCCCGTGAAAATCACGTTCTCGTTGTACGCGTAAGAGCCGCCGGCGAAGACGAAGGGCTTCTCGAGATCGTATCCGAGTCCCGCCGTCGCACCCCAGATGCCGCCCCTCGAAGCTCCGCCATTCGGAAAGAAGGTGAACACGATGGTGGGGACGAAGTCGAATTCCTCGCGGTCGTCCTGCTTCCGGATCTTGAACGTCGATGGTTGGCCCGCCGTCGACGACGGCGTTTCCTCGACGAAGTACCGCTCATCGCGATCCGGAACGAAGAAGAATCCGTAGCTTGTGCGCCACTCACCTCGTGCTTTGCCCGTCAGTTCCAGCGTGTACACGGCACCGGGACGGGAGATGATGATCGTGACGGTTTGATAGGACTTGACATCCAACTTCTCGGCAACCGGTTGCTGTGTACGCGCCGTGAACTCATCCCAAACGCGCTTCTTGCAGGGCTGGCCTTCGGCTGCGACCACAGCCGCAGCGCCGATTCCCGGGACGTTTTTCTCCTCTGTGACCTCATCGAGTTTGTCGAGCAAGTTGTCGATGTGGACCTGACACGGGTCGTCCGCACCCTGTCCTCCTCGCTGACCCACACTGTGTGTGGAGCCGAAGGCACCGAGCGACAGGGGTGGCATCACGACGTCCGTCACGGCAATGTCCACACCGTACCTGATGAAGCGTGGGATGGCGTTCTTGATCAGGATGCTGTCATACGTCAGATCCCGCCCACCGGGGCGTTTAGCGACGACGTCCGGATCCATCGTCGCGAGATCGATTTCAAGAATCTTTGGCGTCTGGGCAAAAGCCTGCAGTCCCACCAGCGCAGTGAGTGCGGCGCAGACGAACACCTTCCAAAACTTTCTGTCCATCGCGGACCTCCTTCATTGCGTGTTGGACGGACGGCCGGATCGATTTCCTGGAAAAGTGCTTTTGCGTCCTTCCAACTAACGGAGGGACGCGATGAGCTGTGCACTTCCCAGAGACGAACCTCGGTCTTTGTCGGTGGACGATGTCATTCGCACTGCCGCTTCGAATTCAGCCGCAGATGACCCTAACTCTGAGGAGAGACAGGCCATTAGTGGCACATATGGCGGCGATTCGTCGGATGAACGGCTGGAATTGCGCGTCGATCTCGACGGCGTCCATCCGCTCAGACAATTCAGCGGCGATGTCTTCGATCTCGCGGGGAACTACCTCCGCTCGTTCCGCGTAACCGCACCTGCCCTCGACGTCACGCCGAATCTGGTGACCGCGAGCGGCATAGGATCCTTTACCGCAGCCCAGCCGTCGCCTTTCGTTACGGTGAAGATCCCTCGTGTCACGCCGGGCCTCGGCCTCGCCCCGGCAAGCGTCACGTTCTCCAGCGCTGCAAACGCTGCGGGCAAGACCTTCTCTTGTCCTTTCGTGCGACGTGCATTCCGCGTGGTGCAATGGGAACAGGACTCGATTGAGGGGACGACACCGTTCGAGTCATATGACGTCAGCCGGCTCTGGCCTGGGCCCTCGCGAGTGCTCACCGTCGCCCGGGCCTACGCCGAAGCGGGAATCGACATTCAGGTCGCCGGCATGTCAAACGTCTTCGCCAGTGTTTCTGATGACACATGGAGCGACGCTGAATTGCACGCCGCAATGGTCAAGCATTTCAGCTTGTATTCACAAGATCCGAGGTGGCGGGTGTGGCTGCTAGTCGCGACGAAACACGACATCACCACTCAACGAGGTGTCATGTTCGACATGCACTCGCGCCCCCATCGGCAGGGTTGCGCCGTGTTTGACGCGGTCGTCGGCGGCCAGAGCGACAGCCAAAAACGAGGCGCCCTCAGGACCTACGTACACGAGCTCGGCCACTGCTTCAATCTCGCGCACTCGTGGGAAAAGGCGAGGCCGCGAGCGCTGTCGTATATGAACAGTCCTGAGAGGTATCCAGGTAGGGACGCCGCATTCTGGGCCGCCTTCTCCTTCCAGTTTGACGATCCCGAGATCGAACACCTGCGCCACGGATTCCGCAACGACGTGATCATGGGAGGCTCGGACTTCCTCACAGGCTCAGCGGACATCGAAGAGATGATGGCCTCGCCTCGGCCGACCGACCCGATCCTCGAACTTCGCATCGAGGGAGTGCAGACCGCACAACCCAATGACGAGCGCGCGACCTACCGCTATCGGCTAGGCGAGCCAATGGTCGTCGAGTTGCGTCTGAGAACGTTCGACATTCGCGGGACGCTGGTTCATGAGCATCTGCATCCAAAGTACGGCTACCTGCGAATCGTCGTGCGCAGGCCGGATGGTGCGTCACACGCGTTCCGTCCGTTGGGCGACCGGTGCATGGACACAAACTACGTGACGTTGAACCATGACGATCCGATCTACACGAGCGCGTATATCGGCTACGGTCGGGATGGCTTCACGTTTTCACAAACCGGGTTCTACGATATTCGCGCAATCTATGACGCGCCCGATGGGTCCAGCGTCGTCTCGAACGTGCTGCGTGTACGCATCAGGAGTCCTCGCACTGATGCCGACGAGGAAATCGCTGAGCTGTATTTCGGGGACGACCAGGGAAAGCTCTTCACGTTCTGGGGATCGGATGCACTGATGACAGGCAATGATGCCCTCAACGTCATCATCGAGCGCTTCCCGAAGAACCCCATGACTGCCTATGCACGATTCGCCAAAGGGATTAACGCCAAACGCGCGTTCAAGTGCTTCACGGCCGAAAACACGATTCAGACGCGCCCCTCCAAGCCGTACGAGGCATCTGAACATCTTCAGACGGCGATCGACCACGCCACTCTCGATAACGTTACGACAAACAAGGCCATGCGAGAACTGGCGAAAGCGCACGCGCAGGCCGGAAACATTGAAGCGGCGCATCAGACCCTCCAGCGAATGGTCATCCATTTTCAGCAGCAGCAATTGCGCGCCTCGGTCATGAAAACTATTCGCAGACAGGCAGCCCAGACGGCTGAGTTGTTCAGCTGCCGCGAAGAGGATTAACGGGCGGTACCTTCTCAGCCGCGCACGTTCATCGCCATTGCCGGTTGCTCGACGGACGGTCCGCCTTTGTAGCCAGCGCAGTCGTCAACGGTCCTTTTTTTGCAGCCGGGCAAATCGCTGTCCGGAGGCAATATGCAACGAACCGTCGCCGTGGCTGTTCTTGCAGTGCTGTTCGCCGGCCGTGCCGTCGCCGCTAGCCGTTCCTGGACCGGCGCCGTCGACACGAACTGGTCCAATCCGCTGAACTGGCTTCCCGCCGGCGTCCCCGTCGGCGACGACCTGACCTTTCCGAGCGCCCAGTCGCGCAGGGACGTCACCTTCGACATGCCGACCGGCACCAGCGTCGGTCCGATGAGGCCGTCAGCGGGAGCCGGATGACGCTCACCGGCGACCTCAGCTTCAAGAGCAGCCCGAGCGCCGTTTCCTGCCTTTTCCGCAACGACTTCACCATCGGCGTGTCGCTGGCGTTTCAGCAGCCGCTCTCCGTGACCCTTGACGGCGCCGTCGACGTCAACGGCAAGACGCTCTCGTTCGTCTCCACGCACACCACAGTATTGAACGGGCCGCTCACCGGCACCGGCACGATCAAAGCCGACGGCCGAGGGGTGTCGCTCATCGGTGGAGGACCGTTTACGGGCAACGTCGAGGGCTCCGCGTACGTGGCGGGCGTCTACCCGAACGCCGCGTTTCACAGCCCCTGGTTGACGGGGATCGGCACGGCCGGCGCGATCAACGCCGAGGTGCTCAGCCCGGCAGGTGGCAGCCCGAAGCCGACGCCGATCCTCAACGACGCCTGGTGAATGTACTGCGGTCCGCTGTCGATCACCTCACGGTACTCCGTCGACATCCAGCCGGAAGGCAACCGCGAGCAGATGATCGTGACTGGTCCGGTCTCGATCGCCGGCGCTCGTGGTGAGCATGGACAACGACGGCAGCGATCCGGTGAACGGCACGTTCACCGGACTGCCGGAAGGCGCGACGCTGACCGCCGGCGCATACACGTTCTGGATCAGCTACAAAGGCGGCGACGGCAACGACGTGGTGCTGAGCGCGATCGGCGGCGGCGGTCCGAACGCCGCCACGACCACGACCACCATCGCGCAGGACCGCGACACCACCGAGTGGCACCAGCCGGTGACCTTCATCGCCGCCGTGACGTCGGCGGGCGGCGTCCCGACCGGCGTCGTCACGTTTATCGACGGTTCGGCCACCATCGGCTCGACGCCGCTGCAGAACGGCGTCGCCACTCTGACGACGAAGGCGCTGGCCCCCGGCGATCACACCATCACCGCATCCTACGCGGGCAACACTCCTTCGCCTCCAGCTCCTCGGCGCCGCTGGCTCACCGCGTGGTCAAAGGCAAACCAATGTCACGCTCACGCAGTCGCCGCAGCATCCGGCGTACGGCGACAGCGTCGCGTTTGCCGTCAATGTCGCGCGCGGCGCGGAGAGCGCCGGCGCGCCGGGCGGCAGCGTCACCCTGGCCATCGATCATCTACCCGTCGGCACGGCCGCGCTCGACGCCGGCAGCGCCACCATCAACGTTCCACTGATCGCTTCGGGCGTGCATTCCGTCGAGGTCTCGTACTCCGGCGACGCCGCGTTCGACGCCGCGACGACCGCGTCGACGCTGCCGGTGGCGAAGGCGGCGACCGCCCTTTCCATCCAGTCGCCCATGAACCCGTCGCCGGCCGGCGTGGGCGTCACGCTCGAGGTCCGCGTGAGCGCGGCCGCGCATCCGTCGCTGCCGCTCGACGGCAATGTTTGTTGAGCCACGGCGGCAGGGTGGTGGTGCAGGCGCCGCTCGCCGGCGGCGTGGCTTCCGTACACCTCGCGCCATTCACCAATGGTGAGCACGCGCTGACGCGAGCTACTCCGGCAGCGTCAACTTCGACGGGGCGAACGCGAATCTGCTGCAGCGCGTCGCTGACCCCGCGCTTTCGATCGCCGACGCGACGCTCGCCTCCGGGAGCGCGGCGCGCGACGAGAATCTCCAGGTCGAGCTTTCCGCCGTGTCGACGCTGCCCGTCAGCGTCGACTACCGCACCGTCGACGGCACCGCCAGGGCCGGCGCCAACTACCTGGCGGCGCAAGGGACGCTCACCTTCCTCCTCGGCCAGACCTCCGCGATCATTCCGATCCGCATTCCGGCCAGCGCCGTCCCCGCGCCGCAGAAGAGCTTCCTCGTCGAGCTCACCAACGTCAGCGGCGCATCGATGCTCGCCTCTCGCGCCACCGTGACCATCGTCAGCGACGACCCGCCGCCGTTCCGCACGCCGGTCGCGTACACCTACGACAGCGCCGACGGCATCCCGTTGCGCGCGACGTTTTATGCGCCCGCCGCCGGCGGCGGTCCGTGGCCGCTGATCGTCTGGATTCCCGGCGACGCTGCATACGATGCCAAGGCGGGCGCCATCACCGCGCTGCGCGAGACCACCCGTGGTTTCGCGGTGGTCAGCGTCACCTACCGGCCGGCCATGACGGCGCCGTTCCCCGCGCAGATCGACGACCTCGGCGCCGCCGTCCGCTGGCTGCGCGCCAACGCGGCGATGCTCGGAGTCGATCCGAAGCGCTTCGTCGCCTGGGGCACCGGTGCCGGCGGCCACCTCGTCGCGCTCCTCGGCACGTGCGGCGACGTACAGGCCGTCGTCGACTGGGGCGGCATCGCCGACCTGCCGCCGCTGCAGGCCGACGCGCTCGGCTGCAGCACCATCGACTGGAACACGCCAGCCTCGCCCGCCTCCCTGCTGATCGGCTGCCCCGTCGCGCAGTGCTCCGACGCTGCCGCCGCCGCATCGCCGGCGCGCCAAGCCGGGAAGGGCGGTCCGCCGGTGCTGCTCATGCACGGCAGCGGCGATTGCTTCGTATCGCCGCTGCAGTCGCGGACCTGTACGGCGCGCTCCGAGGCGCCGGCGTCGACGCCACGCTGCGCGAGATCGCGGGCGTCGGCCACGCCGATGCGTTCTGGACGTCGGCTGCCACGTTTGCCGAAGTGGAGGGCTTCCTCGACCGCGTGCTCAAAGCGCCGGCGCGCTCGCGGCCGACGAGGCATTGAAGTGAGGGGCTGCTAGACTTTCCTCCTTGCGCGTCATTCTCGAAGGAACCCTGCGGCACTTCACCGCCAGCGAGCTGCTCTCGCTCCTCGCGCAGCACCGGCACACCGGCACGCTCGATGCGAAGCAGGGCGAGGCGCGGGCGCGGCTCGCGTTCCGGGACGGGCGGGTGGCGTGGGCGGAGGCGTCGGGCGCCGACACGCTGGCGGACATCGTGGCGCTGCTGGTCAGCTGGCGCGAGGGCGACTTCTGGTTCCTCGACGACGCCGCGGTCCCGGAGGGGGTCACGCCGCTGGCGCTCGACGTCATGCCGCTGGTCGAGGCGGCCGAGGCGCGCGCCGCGGAGGAACAGCGGCTGCTCGGCCTCTATCCGAACGAGCAGGTCGTCTTCCGCGTCAACAGCAAGCCGCAGGGCGACGTCAGCCTGCGGCCGGAGGAGTTCCCGGTGCTCTTCGCCATCGGCGCGGGGAAGTCGCTGGCGCAGCTGCGCGCGGAGCTGAACCGCCCCGCGGTCGAGCTCTACGCCATCGTGGCGCGGCTGCACGCCGCGAACCTGATCGAAGCCGCGGGCGGCGCGCCGCTCGAAGCGGGCGACACGAGGAAGATCCCGGCGCTGACCATCGCACCGTCCAAGCCGGCGCCGATCGGCACGCTGACCGCCGACGACGGCACCATGCACCCGCTGCTCGAAGAGATCACCACCATCGGCCGCACCGCCTCGAACGCCATCGCCCTCTCCGACGGCAGCGTCTCGTCGAGCCACGCGCGCGTCGTTCGCACCGCGGAGGGCTTCGTGCTGGAGGACGTCGGCAGCCGGAACGGCACGTACGTCAACAGCGAGAAGGTGACCAAGCGCGCGCTCGCCGACGGCGACACCGTCCGCTTCGGCAAGGTGCTGCTGACCTTCAACGTGGCGGTGGAGACGAAGCGGCAGGACACCACGCAACCCGAAATGAAGGGCGGCTGAGCGTCATCTACGGGCGGCCGCCTCACTGGTGCAGGACAGGGTTGTTCGAGCCCGAGCTCGTTCTGAATCGCAGCAGCAGGTAGCCGGCATCTCTCGTGTTCGGACGGCCGAGCGCAACGAGCACCCTGACGTTACCGTTGATCACGCCGTTGGCGGCCCTGCAAAGATCACCGAACTGGATCCCGGTGTGCTGGGTCACGTTCTCACGGACCTCAACCAGGATCGGCTGACTGATCGGCGCCGCAATGGCCGCTGCCGCTCTCAGCCTGTGGTTGGAGCTGTCGTCGCTGTCGGCCAGCTCGGAAAGGAGATGGGTGACCACCTGCCGCGCCCTCGGCGTCTCGATGCTGATCACCGGGTATCGCGCCGTCGCCGGGTCATAGCGGAACGGAATCGCGATCTCCTCCACGTGCGGATACTGCACCCATGGAGCCCACCGCGGATTGGAGTCGGGCTGGCCGTCGTGGTCCTCGTCGAAGTCGTAATCGGCGAGCTCCGTGAAGCGGTGGATGGCGGCATCCTGGATGAGCAGCACGTCGACGGCGGAACCGCCGGAGAGATCGCGCCACCAGATCGCTTCCGCCGGGTGGATCTCGCGTTGATCGTCGTTGCCGAGGTCCCTCACCCACGGCCCGTACACGCAGATGTTCCGGTGGAGCAGCAGACTTGGCCGGCCCGTCCCCTTCGGCGGAAAGAAATCGTTCGTCCGGAGAGGCACCGCGGGGGTGACTTCACATTCGATGTTGTCCGCGCCCATCGACGGCGCGAAGACAGCGGACGGCGTGACGTCGAGATTCCAGTCGTATTCCTTCTGATCGTCATGCTCCGTAGCGACGTAGTACTTGGCGAGGCGGCCGCACAGGGTCTCGCGAAACCCGTTGATCGGCCGCCACGGCGCCTTTTTCGAGTCGAATCGGAAGATGTTGTGATGATGGAGATTCCGGACGCGGACCCCGAACAGGTTGTCGTTGACGAAGCGCGCGTTTTCATCGACGCCGGAGCCGCACGATGGAAGCGCGCTCACCTTGACGGAGGTGTCGACGGGCTGCTGGGCGACGGCCGGCGCGGCGGTCGTCGAGACGAGAATCAACGCGGCAGAGGCCCATCGCATCTTTCAGGCTCTCCGCCAGTAAATCTACGCTCCCGATTGGAGCGTGTCCAGCGACGCCGGGCAATCCGTTTTAAACTCTGATCCTTCCGACATCGTGACCCACAACGACCCATGACCTCCTTCGACCTCATCATCGTCGGCTCCGGGCCGGCGGGGCTCGCGGCGGCGTCGCACGCGCAGGCCAACGGCATCTCGTACGCGCTGCTCGAGCGCACCGATCATCTGGCCGACACCATCGACGCCTACCAGGCGCGCAAGTACGTCATGGCGGAGCCGATGATGATCCCGGCGCGCGGCGAGGTGCCGTTCGCGGCGGGCTCGCGCGAGTCGATCCTCGACGCCTGGGGAGAGCACGTCAGCGAGCGGCAGCTCAACGTCGTCTTCAACGCCGAGGTGAAGTCGATCGCGCGGGAGGGGGGACGGTTCCGGGTCCGCACCGCGGCGGGCGCGGAATTCGACGCCGCGCACGTCATCCTGGCGATGGGGACGCAGGGCAACCCGCGCAAGCTCGGCGTGCCGGGCGAAGACATGCCGCACGTCCGCTACCGGCTGGTCGACCCCGCGGAGCACCGCGACCAGGACATCCTGGTGGTCGGCGCCGGCGACTCCGCGCTGGAGATCGCCATCGCCCTGGCCGAGGAGAACCGCGTCGGCCTGGTGGTGCGCGGCCCCGAGATCGCGCGCGCCAACGAGGTGCTGACCAAAGAAATCCTCGGGCTGCAGGCCACCGGGCAACTGACCATCTACTACAACGCCAACGTCAAGCAGGTCTACAGCGGCTACGTCGACCTCAGCGTGCGCGGCGACGTCACCCGCATCCCGGTGGAGCTGATCTTCCTCAAGCTCGGCGCCGATGCGCCACGCAAGTTCTTCGAGTCCATCGGCATCACCTTCAGCGGCGACGGCAAGGACGCGCGGCCGCTGCTCAGCCCCGTGCACGAGTCGAGCGTGCCGGGACTCTTCCTCATCGGCGCGGCCAGCGGGCGCGACCTGATCAAGCTGGGGATGAACCAGGGCTACGAGGTCATCGAGCACCTGATGGGACGCGAGGTCGAGCCGGCCGACGAGGCGGTGCTGCGCGAGCGGATGCCGTTCTGGGAAGGGACGGTACGCGAGCGGATCCAAACTCTTCGAGCGAGAGTTCCGCTGCTGGCGGCGGCGGACGAACAGCAGCTGCGCGATACCTTCCTCTCGGCGCGCGTCCGCGAGTACCGCGACGGCGAGATCATCATCCGACAGAACGACTACACCAACGACTTCCTGATCATCGCCTCCGGGCGTGTGGAGCTGTGGAAGCGCCCCGAAGGTCAGACGCAGGAGATCAAGGTCGCGGAACTGACGGCGGGCAACTTCTTCGGCGAGATGAGCCTCATCTCCGGGCGGCGGCGCACCGCGACTGCGCGCGCCATCGGCGCCACGCGGATGATCGAGATCCCGCGCAAGGCGATCCTGAAACTGCTCGCCACCGCGCCGCGCGCCAAGGCGCTGGTCGATCAGGCGTTTCTGTTGCGCGCCTTCGGCGGCTATCTCTTTCCTGACATCCCCTCTACGCTCCTCGGCGAACTGGTCGACCGCTCCACGCTGGTCAGCTTCGGCAAGGACGCGGTGGTCTTCCGCGAGGGCGACCAGGCCGACGCCTTCTACCTGATCCGCAACGGGATGGTGAAGGTGTCCAAGACCTCGGGCGACAAGGAAGTGGTCCTGTCGTACCTCGTCGCCGGCAACTTCTTCGGCGAGGCGGCGCTCTTCGCCGACTCCGCGCGCACCAGCAGCGTGACCACGATCTTCCCGTCGGACCTGATCAAGCTGTCGAAGCGCGACTTCAACAACTTCCTGGCCACTAATCCCGAGCTGCGCGAGGTGCCGCGCAAGAAGCTCGAGGAGCGGCGCATCGCGGGGCTCATCGCCGACGCCACGCCCGGCGCCGGCAACCTGCTGCAGGACCTGATCCGCGAAGAGCTGGTGATGGGCACCGACACGCTGTTCATCGACGAGCACAAATGCATCCGCTGCGGCAACTGCGTGGCGGCGTGCGAGGGAGTGCACGACGACGGACAGGCGCGCCTCTCGCTGACCGGCATCAAGTTCTACAACCTCCTGGCCCCGAATTCCTGCCGCCAGTGCGAGAACCCGCTCTGCATGATCGACTGCCCGCCCGACGCCATCCAGCGCGACCCCCGCGGCGAGGTCTTCATCAAGAGCAACTGCATCGGCTGCGGCAACTGCGAGCGCAATTGCCCCTACGACAACATCTTCATGGTGCACAAGGAGCCGAAGCGGTCGCTCTTCGGCTGGGTGACGTCGCTGTTCCGGAAGACCAAGTCGGACGTGGAGCAGACCGTGGCCGTGAAGTGCGACCTGTGCCGCGAGATCCGTGGCGGCCCGGCGTGCGTGCGTTCGTGCCCCACCGGCGCGGCGGTGCGGTTGACGCCGGGGGAGTATCGGGAGACGTTGGAGGAGATTGTCATTTCGAGGGGGGAGAGGTGACGGGGGACGAGGAATGTTGAATGTTTAATGTTGAATGAAGAAAAACATTCAACATTAAACATTAAACATTCAACATTCCCGTATGCCTATCCCTCGTTCCGGCCCGACCTGGCGCACCATCTTCGTCATCCTGCTCGTCGGGACGACGGCGCTGTACGTCTATTACGCGCGCGGCGGCTACATGCATGGCGGCTCGCGGATCGGCATCGCCTACGGAATCGCCGGCTCCGCGCTCATCCTTCTTCTCGCCGCGTTCGGGATCCGCAAGCGCGCGTACCGGTCGCGGTTCGGGACGGTCGAGCAGTGGATGCAGTCGCACATCTGGCTGGGGATCCTGGCGGCGGTGGTGCTCGTGCTGCACACCGGCTTCCGCTTCAATGACGGGATCGCGGTGGCCACCCTGGCGCTGGTGGGGATCGTGGTCCTCAGCGGGATCGCCGGGGCCATCCTCTACGTCAGCGTGCCGCGGCTGCTGACGGAAGTTGAGAGCAACCTCACCCTCGACGAGATCAACGACCAGCTCAACCAGATGGGGCGCTCCATGGCCCGCATCGCCTCGGGGAAGACCGCGCCGTTCCAGAAGATCTACACGGAGCTGATGCGCGAGCTGAGGCCGGGCTGGCTGGCCGGGTGGCGCCTGCTGCTGACGCGCCGGCGCGGCAAGGCGCAAAAAACGGGCGACTGGTCGAACCTCATCGGCTTAGTAGGTAAGGACGAGCAGGAAGAGCTGCGGCAGATGCTCGTCGTCTCCCGGCAGCGCAAGGAGCTGCTGCAGCGGCTCATCTTCCAGCAGCGCTACAAGAACGTGCTCGAGGCGTGGCTGTATCTCCACGTGCCGTTCACCATCGCGGCGATGATCTTCGCCGTGGTGCACGTGGTGGCCGTCTTCTATTACAGGAAGGTGGGATGAGCTTCGTCCTGCAGAGCGTCACCGCGCGCGGCCTGGTGCTCAACCAGGTCAGCGGCGACCTCCTGCGCATCGGGCGCGGCACCAACGCCGAGCTTCGCTCCGACAACCCCGCGGTCTCGCTCGACCACGCCGCCATCGTCGCCGACGCCGCCGGCTACGCCATCACCGACAAGGGCAGCATCACCGGCACCTACGTCAACCGCAAGCCGGTGGAGTCGGCGCGGCTGGCCAAGGGCGACGTCATCGAGATCGGCGACCTCCGCATCGAAGTGCAGATGGCCGACGCGGCGCGCCCGCTCTTCCTCCGTGTGGTGCAGAGCGCGCGCAAAAAAGGAGCGGTGGAGGAAGAGGAAGAAGCGGCGGCGCCGGCGACGCCCGGCGTCGGCGGCATCGTCAAGGCTCCGAAGATCGACTACGTCGACGCCTACCGCCTGCGCCGCCCGTACTTCACCAAGCTCTCGCTCATCGCTCTCCTGGCCATCGTGGCGCTGGCGGTGATCGGCGAGGTGATCCAGCCGAAGAACCAGAAGATCTTCATGCCGGGCGGCGTCTCCTCCGCGCACACGCGCGGCGGCGAGAGCGGCAAGTCGGTGGCCGGCGACTGCAAGTCGTGCCACGAGCCGTGGAGCGGCGTGACCGACACCCGCTGCACCGCCTGCCACGCGCGCGCGCCGCACGCGGCGACCGAGGCGCAGTCGCCGGCGTGCATCGACTGCCATCCGGAGCATCGGGACGCGCCGAAGCTCGCTCTCATGAACGACGCGAAGTGCGTCGGCTGTCACGCCAACCTGCAGGCGCACGTGAAGGCCGGCGTCACCGTCCGCCCGGCCATCGCGCGCGTCGCGGTCTTCGGCGATGGGCATCCCGACTTCACCGTCGCGCGCGACGCGAACACGCTCCGCTTCAACCACAAGCTGCACCTCGCGCCGGCGGGCGTCTTCAACGGCGAGGGGCGGCGCGAGGTGCTCGACTGCAAGGGCTGCCACAAGCTGGTGCCGACGCGCGACACCACCGACCCCAAGCCGGTCACCTTCGCCGCCGATTGCCAGCGCTGCCACAAGCTGACCTTCGACATGCGCTATCCCAGCGCCGAGGTGCCGCACGGCGGCGATCCGGGGATCGTGTACGGATTCATCGCCAGCTTCGCCACCGGCGGGCGCGAGATCGCCGGCAAGTCGCCCGAGGAGATCCGCAGGATCCTGACCACGCGGCGCACGGTGGCCAGCGCCGACGAGCGGAGCATCGTCAACGCGGAGCAGGTCATCAAGATCAAGTGCGCCAAGTGCCACGACCTGCAGCGCGCCGGCAACCGCCTGGCCATCACGCCGCCGGTGCTGCTCAACCGCTGGCTGACGCTCGTCCCGTTCACGCACAGCGGCAAGCACGCGGCGCTCGACTGCGAAAAATGTCACGAACGGGTGAGGGCGAGCACCAATACAGCAGATGTATTGATGCCGGCACGGCAGAATTGCGTCGCCTGTCATGGTGCCGATGCGAAGGTCGCCAGCACGTGCGTCACCTGTCACAGGTACCATGAGCAGTCGAAGTCGATGCCGGCGCCGATGCGCGCCGGCCTGATTCCGGGCGGAGGAGGGAACCAAGCGGAGATGTTCGGAACGGTACTTCTCGCGGCGATCGTAGTGCTGCTCCTGGTGCTGCTGATCCCGGTCGGCATCGCGGTGTTCCAGCGGCTGCGCGTCAAGCCGGAGGAGCGCGAGCGCGTCACCGCGCGGCGCCCCGCCGCGCCGGCGCCCCGAGTGCCGGCAATCGATGTCCCGAGTGTGGGCGCGCCCGCCCCCGGGCGCGCGCCCGAGGGCGGGCGCGCCCACATCGAGCCGCCACCCTCCGCGATCCCGAAGGGCACCGTCGTGGCGCCGACGGTCCATGACCGCTCCACTGAGGATCGCGCGGTGGCGCCGCAGGCGACGGAGCTGGTGCAGTGGTACGGGATGCTGACCTGCACGGCCGGGCCGCTGGAAGGGCAGCGCTTCGTGGTGGAGGAGAACGGCGTCTACATCGGCCGCGACGCCACCATGTCGCAGATCGTCGTCCCCGACTCGCGCGTCTCCAAGCGGCACGTGCGCATCGTGCCGCGCGACGGAAAAGTGCACGCCGTCGATCAGGGCTCCACCAACGGCACGTTCCTCGGCACCAGCGGCGGGCAGCGCATCACCGAGGTGCAGTTGAAGCGCGGCGATGTCATCGTGCTCGCCGACAACGCGGCGGCATTTCTGTACCAGATCTGATGAAGCGCTCGGCGTTTCCCCTTCTCGTGCTGGCGGCGCTCGCCGCGATGGGAGCGATGCGCCGGCCGGCGCAGTCGGTGCCAATCACGACCTGCACGGAAGGCGGCGCGTTCTTCGCCACCCTGCTCCCGGCGGAAGCGGAGGCGATCGCGCAGGCCGCCGCGGCGGCGCTGAACGTCAACACCGCGACCATCGCGGTGGTGGACCGCGCCGGCCGTCCGCTGGTCGTCTTCCGCCAGCCGTCGGCGGTCGCGTCGAATGACGATCAGGCCGTCGGCGTGGCGCGCACGGCGGCCTTTTTCAGCCACAACATGGCGCCGCTCTCCTCGCGCACGGTGCGCTTCATCAGCGGCATCCACTTCCCGCCCGGCGTGTCGAACGCGCCGAACGCCGCGCTCTACGGCATCGAGAACACCAACCGCGGCTGCGACCTCGGCATCCCCTTCAACTCCGGCAGGAGCGTGCCTCCGGCGAAGTCGCTCTCCGGCGGCCCCGGCACCGGCATCGTCACCGGCAAGCGGCAGCCGGACGACGCCGACCCCTCCGCGGTCAACGCCGGCGGCATCCCCATCTACCGAAACGGCAACCTGCTCGGCGGCGTCGGCGTGGTCGGCATCGCCGGCGACCCGCAGTTCGCCGAGTTCGCGGCCGTCACCGGCGTCTTCAACGGCGGCTTCGCGCCGGTTCCGGTCTATCCGCTGCCCGAGCCGGGCAACGTCTTCATCGACGGCGTCCGCCTCCCCTTCCTCGGACCCGACCAGAAGCTGCGATTCGACGCCAACGGCGCGCCGGTCGGACTGGTGCAGCCCGCCGGCACTTCGCCGGGAACCGCCGCCGGGACGTACTCGCTGCGTAACGGCACCAGCGGCTGCGCACCGAACATCTACCTGGCCGGGCCGCACCCCGGCAGCGCGCTGACGCAGGCGCAGGTCGAGGACATCGTGCGGCGCGCCGACCGGGCCGCCAAGCGGACGCGCGCCATCATCCGCCTGCCGCTCAACTCGTACACGCGGATGGTCATCGCCGTCAGCGACGTGGACGGCGAGATCCTCGCCCTCTACCGGATGCCCGACGCCACGGTCTTCTCCATCGACGTGGCGGTGGCCAAGGCGCGCAACGTCGTCGCCTTCACCAATGCCGGCCTTCCCGGCGTTGCGTCGGGGACGGCGATCACCAATCGGACCATCGGCTTCGGCGCGCAGCCGCTCTATCCGCCCGGCATCGACAAGTCGAAGCCCGGACCGTTCTACTCGATCTTCCTCGGCGACCTGGCCAGCGCCTGCCAGCAGGGCAACGGCATCGTCTTCTTCCCCGGCGCCACGCCGCTCTATTCCGGCGGCAAGCTGGTGGGCGGCCTCGGCATCAGCGGCGACGGCGTGGAGCAGGACGACTACGTCACCGTGCTCGGCGCCGGCGAGCTCCTCCCCGACCCGAAGATCTGGGCCGACCGCGTGAAGGTCGACGGCGTGCGCCTGCCGATGTTCAAGTTCCCGCGTCAGCCGGAAGGGGTGACGGAGTGCGCGGGGGTGCCGTGCACTTAGCCGCTTTGCTGATGGTTGCGTGGTTGCGCGGTTGCGCGGTTGCGGGGTGCGAAACGCCGGGTGACGATCGCCCACAAGCGGAGCACTCCGCAACCTCGCAACCCCGCAACCTCGCAACTCCGATCTACACCGACCAGATCCCCTTCACCATCACCGGCACCGCCGCGCCGAACGCGCCGGTCAGCGTGACGGTCGAGGGCAAAGGCACCGTCACCACCACGACGCTGCCCGACGGCACCTGGGCGGTGACGTGGACGGAGCCGCTGCCCACAGGCACGTATGACGTGACGACCACCATCGGCGGCGAGACCACCACCGGCCTGCTGCGCGTGCAGTTGCGCGGCGCGCTGCCGCGGCAGTTCCCGTTCGAGACGCGGCCGCCGGTGTTCGGCACGGCCGAGGGGCTGCATCCGGAGAATTACCTGGAGATGACGGACCGGTGGCGGATCGTGCCGCCGCCGTACGAGCTCGATGAAGCATCGAGAGGCCGCTGGGATCCGTACAACCGGAACATCCTCAAGGGCGACTACCCGGTGCGCGGCACCACGGACGTCTTCTTCGTCCTCACCGGCGTCTCCGACACCCTGGCGGAATCGCGCACGCTGCCGACGCCGTCGGGGGTGTCGGCCGTGCGGCCGGGGAGCGTCGGCTTCTTCGGCCGCGACGACCAGAACGTCTTCAACCAGAACATCGCCGTCTCCGGCGAGGCGTTCCAGGGCGACACCGCCTTCAAGCCGGCGGCGCAGCGGCTGAAGGTCACGCTCGTTGCCAACCTCAATTACCTGCGCGTCGAGGAGAACGCCATCGTCAAGCCGGACGTGCGGCGCGGCACGCGGCGCACCAACGGCTTCCTGGCGCTGCAGGAGATCTGGTACGAGCGGAAGCTGCGCGACCTCTCGCCGAACTACGACTTCCTCTCCATCCGCGCCGGCTCGCAGCCGTTCTCCAGCGACTTCCGCGGCTTCATCTTCAGCGACACCAACGCCGGAGTCCGCCTCTTCGGCAACTACGCCTCCAACCGCTTCCAGTACAACCTGGCGCTCTTCGACCGCCGCGAGAAGGACACCAACAGCGGCCTGAACACGCTCTACGAGCGCCGCGGGCAGCAGGTGCTGGTCGCCAACCTCTACTGGCAGGACTTCTTGCGCAAGGGATTCACGCAGGAGTTCAGCGTGCACCTCCTGCACGATGCGAAGTCATTCAAATACGACCGCAACGGCATTCTGGTCCGCCCTGCGCCGGTGGGCGTCTTCACCCCGCATTCCATCGACGCCGTCTACTTCGGCGCGGCCGGCCTCGGCCACCTCGGTCGGATCAACGTCGACCACGCGCTCTACGTCGTCGCCGGCCGCGACTCGCTCAATCCCATCGCCGGCCCCGACCCGAAACTGAAGGATCGCGACTCCGTCCGCGTCTCCGCCGGCATGGCCGCGCTTGAGATCTCCTACGACCGCGACTGGGTCCGCCCGCGCGCCGGATTCTTCTACGCCACCGGCGACCGCAACCCGCGCGACCGCGACGCGCACGGCTTCGATTCCATCTACGACAGCGCCAACTTCGCCGGCGGCGGCTTCAGCTTCTTCAACCGCCTCGGCATCAAGCTGGCCGGCAGCGGCGTGTCGCTCGTCGAGCGCGGCAGCCTCCTGCCGTCGCTGCGCAGCAGCAAGGACGAAGGGCAGCCGAACTACGTCAACCCCGGCGTGCGCATCGCGACCGCCGGCCTCGACGTCGACGTCACGCCGCGCCTCAAGGCCATCGTCACCGCCAACGCCATCGCGCTGGATACGACCAAGCCGATCGAGGCGCTGCTCTTCCAGGGCCACATCCACAAGCACCTCGGCGAAGACTACAGCCTCGGCGCCCGCTACCGCCCCTTCCTCAGCAACAACTTCACGGTGGTGGGCGGCGTGGCCGCGTTCATTCCGGGGCGCGCGTTCAAGGACATCTACGAAAGGGACAAGAAGCTCTTTCACGTGTTCACCAATGTCATCCTTACGTTCTAAATCCGCCGTGCTGCGTGCTGCGTCCTGCGTCCTGTGTGCGCTGGCCGCGATCGTGGCGCTCGCACAGCACGCAGAACGCAGGACTCAGGACGCAGCACTCGAAGCATCGCGCGGCTGCTTGAATTGCCACAAAACCATCGAACCCATGCACGCCAGCGGCGCCGTCCGCCTCGGATGCACCGACTGCCACGGCGGCAACGCCGCCGCCACGATCAAAGAGCAGGCGCACGTGCAGCCGCTCCACCCGGAGATCTGGAAGAGCAGCGCGAACCCGCAGCGCACCTACACCGCGCTGCTGCAGGAGTCGGCGGAGTTCGTGAAGTTCGTCAATCCCGGCGATTTGCGTGTGGCCGAGGAGACGTGCGGGCGGTGTCACGCGAAGGAAGTGAACGCCGTGCCGCGCAGCACCATGACCACCTCGTCGGTCTTCTGGGCCGCCGCGGCGTACGCGAACGGCATCCTTCCCAACAAGAAGGCCATCCTCGGCGAGAGCTACGGCCGCGACGGCGCGCCGCGTGCGGTGAAGCCCGCCACCCCGCCCACGCCGTACCAGATCGCGCGCGGCGCGCTCGAGCTGCTGGTGCCGATGCCGCGCTGGGAGATCGTGCAGCCCGGCGAGTACTTCCGCGCCTTCGAGCGCGGCGGCGCCGCGCAGGGCTCGTCGCCGCCCGACGTCGGCAATCCGTCACCCGGCGAAGAGGCCGGCCGTCCCGACGTCCGCCTCGGCAACCGCGGGCGCGGCACCGGCCTGCGCATCAGCCCCGGCCTGATCAACCTCCACAAGACGCGGCTCAACGACCCGCACCTCTCGTTCCTCGGCACCAACGACCATCCCGGCGACTACCGCTCGTCCGGCTGCAGCGCGTGCCACGTCGTCTACGCCAACGACCGCGACCCGCTGCACTCCGGCCCGTACGCCGCCGCCGGCAACGCCGGCCAGTCGCAGACCGCCGACCCCACCATCCCGAAAGGCGAGAAGGGCCATCCCATCCGCCACCAGTTCACGCGCGCCGTGCCGACCAGCCAGTGCATGAGCTGCCACATGCACCAGCCCAACTCTTTCGTCAACACCTACCTCGGATACACGATGTGGGACTACGAGACCGACGCAAAGCTGCTCTGGCCGGAGAAGCAAAAGTACCCGACCGAAGCGGAGAAGCGCGCGAGCCTCGACGCCAACCCCGAGGGCGCCGCCACGCGCGGCCTGTGGAGCGATCCCGACTTCCTGGAGAAGGTCTCCAGCCTCAACGCCAAAGCGCAGCAGACGCAGTTCGCCGACTACCACGGCCACGGCTGGAACTTCATGGCGGTCTTCAAGCGCGACCGCAAGGGCAACCTGCTCGACGCGAACGACAAGGTCGTGCCGTTCGACGATCCGGCGAAGTTCAAGAAGGCCGTCCACCTCAAGGACATCCACCTCGAGAAAGGGATGCACTGCGCCGACTGCCACTTCTCGCAGGACGAGCACGGCAACGGGCAGCTCTACGGCGAGTACGCCAACAGCATTGAGATCGAATGCATCGACTGCCACGGCTCCGCCGATCGCGCCGCGACGCTGCGCACCTCGGGGCCCGCCGCGCCGCCGGGCGGCACCGACCTCACGCTCGCAACCACGCCGGACGGACGTCGCCGCTTCGCCTGGATCAACGGCCGCCTCTTCCAGCGCTCGATGGTCAATCCCGGCATGGAGTGGGAAGTCGACCAGCTCAAGGCGAGCGACGCGCACACGCCGAAGCACATGCAGACCATGACCTGCTACGCCTGCCACACCTCGTGGATGACGTCGTGCTCCGGCTGCCACCTGCCGCAGGAATCGAACTCGAAATCGGAAGTCCGCCACTTCGAGGGCGACACCACGCGCAACTTCGCCTCGTACAACCCGCAGGTCATCCGCACCGACGCTTTCATGCTCGGCGTGAACGGCACCACCAAGGGACACAAGATCGCGCCGGTGCGCTCGTCGAGCGCGCTGGTGATCAGCTCCACGCAGGCGCAGCGCCAGCGCATCTACTTCCAGCAGCCGCCGATCTCCGCGCCCGGCTTCAGCAGCCAGGCCTTCAACCCGCACGTGCCGCACACCGTCCGCACGCGCGAGACGCAAGGCTGCGCCAGCTGCCACCTGACCAAGGAGAACAACAACAACGCCTGGCTGGCGCAGCTCCTCCTGCAGGGGACGAACTTCGTCAACTTCATCGGCCGCTACGCCTGGGTGGCCACCGGCAAGCACGGCATCGAGGCGGTGGCGGTGACGGAGTGGGACGAGCCGCAGGCGGTGATCGGCTCCTCGCTGCACTCGATCGTCTATCCCGACTGGTTCAAACAGCACGTGGCGCGCAACCGCGAGCTGCAGACCGCGCATCACCACCACGGCGACGCGCGCTCCATCCAGCTGCGCGGCGAGTACCTCTTCACCGCCAACGGCGAGGAGGGCTTCGAGGTCTACGACGTGGCCAACGTCGACAACAAGGACGTCTCCGAGCGCATCGTCTCCGCGCCGGTCTCGCCGCGCGGGCAGCGGACGTTCGTGCGCACCAAGTTCGCCACCGCGGTGGCGCTGCCGACCACCATGCCCGTCGCCGTGCGCAAGCCGCTGCCCGAGAACGAGGAGCAGCCGCTGCATCCTCTTTATCGCTACGCCTACATCAGCGACCGCGAGGAAGGGCTGATCGTGGTCGACGTCTCCACGCTCACCGACGGCAACCCGTCGAACAACTTCCTCTCGCGCGCGCTGACCTTCCCACTGCCGGGCGCCGAGACGGTGACCATCGCCGGGCGCTACGCGTACGTGGGCTGCGATGCCGGCCTCGTCGTGGTGGACATCGACCAGCCGCTGGCGCCGAAGATCGTGTCCACCCTCGTCATCCCGAGCGTGAGCGAGGGACCCGGTGGCGTGGGCGGCGCGCCACCCGCCCGGCCAGGTCCCTCGCTCACGCTCGGGATGACGACGCCGCGCAGCATCGCCATCCAATTCCGCTACGCCTTCGTCGTCGCCAACAACGCCCTCCACGTCATCGACATCACCGACCCCACCAAACCCGCTCACGTCGCGGAAATCAAGATCAAAGACGCCCGCAGTGTCTACGTCGCGCGCACCTACGCCTACGTCGCGGCGGGCGCGAGCGGGCTGGTCATCGTCGACATCGAGCGGCCGGACAAACCGCGCATCGACCAGACCGTCACCGAGGGACTCAAGGACGTGAACGACGTGAAGGTGGCGTCGACCAATGCCAGCGCGTTCGCGTACGTCGCGGACGCCGAGGGATTGAAGATCCTGCAGCTCACCTCGCCGGAGTGGACGCCAACCTACGCGGGATTCAGTCCGCGGCCGGCGCCGCGGCTCGTCGCGCAGCGGCACACGCACGGGCCGGCGCTGGCGGTCTCGAAGGGACTCGACCGCGACCGCGCCGTCGACGAGAGCGGCAACCAGGTGTCGATCTTCAACCGTCTCGGCGCGCGGCCGATGACGCTCCCGGAAATGCAGCGCCTCTACATGCGCAACGGAAAGGTCTACACGGTCCAATGAAACGACTCGCGTTGCTCCTTCTCCTCGCCGCGCCGCTCGCCGCGCAGCAGGGCCAGTTCGTCGGCGTCGCCTCCTGCGCCAACTCGGGCTGCCACGGCTCCACGCTGCCGCTGCAGTCCAGCCGCGTCCTGCAGAACGAGTACTACACGTGGCTCAACAGCGACCGTCACGCCCGCGCCTACAACGTCCTGTTCAACGACCTCTCCGCGCGCATCGTCCGCAACATGCGGCTGAAGAAGAAGGCCTACCAGGAGACGCTCTGCCTCGACTGCCACTCCACCAACGTGCCGGCGGCGAAGGTCTCCGGCCGTATCGATCCGGAAGACGGCATTCAATGCGAGGCCTGCCACGGACCCGCCGGCGGCTGGCGCGACGCGCACACCGAGCCGGGATGGACGCACGCGCAGTCGGTGGCGCAGGGGATGATCGACCTGCGCGACCTCCGCAACCGCGCGCACACCTGCCACCGCTGCCACATGGGCTACGCATCCGCCGAAGTCGACCACGAGCTGATCGCCTCGGGGCATCCGCTGCTGGCCTTCGAGCTCGACAACTACACCGAGACGATGCCCGCGCACTGGACGCCGCGCCGCGAGACGCACGGCGTGCCGGCGTGGGCGGCCGGGCAGGCCATGGCCTTCCGCGACGCGCTCGCCAACCTCGCCCGCCACGCGCGCGGCGAGAAGTGGCCGGAGCTCTCCGACATGAGCTGCACCGCCTGCCACCACTCGCTCGACGACTCGCAGTGGCGCCAGGTTCGCGGCTGGAGCGGACGCGCCGGACTGCCCGCGTGGAGCCCGAAGCAGTGGGCGGTGCTGCGGCTGATCGTCGATCGCGCCTCGCCCTCCGCGCGCACGCAGCTCGACGAGAGCGTGCGCACCGTCGCCGCGCGCGTGGCGCGCATGAACGACGCCGCCGGCACGGCCGCGGCGGCCGAGGAGGCGAAGCGGACCATCGAGTCGGCGCTGCCGCGGCTCATGTCGCTGGCGTGGCGCGAGTCCGACGTCCGCACCATGATGCGCACCATCACCGCCGATCCCGGCGTGACGTACGACGTGCAGACCGCGCAGCAGGCTGCGCTGGCGCTGCAGAGCCTCGCCGCCGCGCTGACGCGCGGCAATCCGTCGCTGCTCAAGAGCCCGATGACCGCGGCGCTCGACGCGGTGTTCGCCGAGGTGCAGAACAAGGATCGCTACGAGCCGTCGCGCTTCGCCCAGAAGCTGGCGGCGTTGAAGGGGACGTTATGAGCAGCTCCGCCGACCCGATCATCGAGCGCCTCGAGGACCAGATCGCCTGGTACGACCGCAAGAGCGCCTCGAACCAGAACACGTACAAGGTGATCAAGACCATCGAGATCATCGCCGCCGCCACCATCCCCTTCCTCAGCGCGTTCAAGGACGTCCCGTACATGGTCTGGGTCACCGGCGGCCTCGGCGTCCTCATCACCGTGCTCGAGGGGCTGCTCCACCTCAACCAGTACCAGCAGAACTGGGTGGCCTACCGCTCCACCTGTGAGTCGCTCAAGCACGAAAAGTACGTCTACATCGGCAACGCCGGGCCGTACGCCGGCGCGGACAATGCGCGCGCGCTGCTCGCCGAGCGCGTGGAATCGCTGGTGTCGCAGGAGCACGCCAAGTGGGCGGCCACGCAGCTGAAGGAAGGGAAGGGCGAGAAGTCGTAGGCGAACGAGTCGCCGCGAAATTGGCTACTCTGAAGCGAACGTTTGGAGCGTACATGGCGAAAACCACGATCGAGTTGCCCGACGAGCTGCAGCGACAGGTCGAGATCGCCGCCAAGCTCGATCACCGCACGGAAGAGGAAATCATCCGTGCCGCGGTCGAGGAAGCGATGAGCAAGCGCGTACGGCCGAAGCCGCGGATTCCGCTTTTCACCAAGGAATTGCCGGAACCGGACATGGCGGAGAGGTTCGACGAGTATCTCAAAGGCTTCGGACGTGATCGTTCTTGACAGCAGCGCAATTCTTGCGGCTACGGTTCCCGGTCAAAAACGACATGCTGAGTGCGCTCGCGTGATTGCCGAAGCTCGAGGCCCCCTTCTTCTCTCGCCTTTCGTGCTCACGGAAGTGGACTACTTCGTCGAGCAATGGCTCGGTGTCGATCAGGAACTCCTTTTCCTCGACGAACTGACCAGCGGAACGTACGACCTGGCGCTTTTCGGCATGGAGGATGTCGCTGCCGCGCGTCAACTCGTGGCACGCTATCGCTCCCTCGGTATAGGCCTCACCGACGCTTCAATTGTCATCCTCGCGGAGCGTTTCGGCACGCGCGACATCTTCACGCTCGACGAGCGCCACTTCCGCGCCATTCGGCCGCTCAGCGGTTCCGCGAGCTTCCGCCTTCTGCCCGCCGACGCGTGAGTCGCTGGCGTCTCGCAGGAGCAAGTGGGCGGTCCTAGCCGCGGCGTGTATATTCGCGGCCATGCGAAGCCATCGGTTCCCATTCCTCGCCGCCCTGATCCTGATCTGCGCCGTTTCCATTCACGCCAAGGACACCACCCAGCAGCTCATCGTCGACCTGAAGTTCATGCCGCAGGAAGGGGTCCACTCCAGCACGGCCGACCTCACCTCGTCGATGACCGAGCATCCGGTCACGCTGCAGATCGAGGACGCGCGCGGCGGCGCCGACGCGCTGGTCATCGGCGAAGGGACCAACGACGACGACCACCTCTTCCCCATCCGCGCCAGCACCGACCCGCGGCAGTTCGTGGCCACGGCCACCGAGCAGATCGTGACGTCGTGGGGCCTGAAGACCGGCGCCGCGGCCGACCGCACGCTGCTGGTCCGCCTCACCCGCTTCTACGTCAACGAGGGCAACAAGGCGGTCGGCTCCGTCTACGCCGCGGAGGTCAAGATCGCCTACAAGCTGAGCGACAAGAGCGGCAAGGCGCTCTTCGAGGCCGCGACCTCCGGCACCGCGCACCGCTACGGCCGCGCGCGCAGCATTTCGAATTGCAACGAGGTGCTCAGCGACGCGCTGAAGGAGGCGGTGGCCAACGCGCTGTCCGACTCCGCGCTGCAGACGGCGTGGGCCTCCGGCAAATCCGGCGCCGCGGCATCTACCCAGAAGGAGAGCGTCGAGGAGCGCCTGAAGAAACTCGACGAGCTGCTGCAGAAGGGGCTGATCACCAAGGAGGAGCACCAGAAGCGGCGTGCGGAGATCCTGAAGGAGATCTAGCCGATCGGCTCCCCTCAATCCGCCTTCGGCACCTTCTCCCCTCAGAGAGGGGAGAAGGGCTTTCGCTATGAGTGTCGCGATCTAGCCGAGCTCGTAGTCGAATTCGTACGAGTGCTTGCTACCCTCGATGATGATGTTCATCGTCCCCGCCAGGCCTTCCAGCTCGCCGCTGCCTGAGTCGGGGACGACGATCACCGACAGTCCCGGCGTGCCGCGCGTCATCGTCCCGGTGTGCATCAGCACGAAGGTGCCGCCGCGGCCGTGCAGCGCGCCGGTGACCTTCTCCATCGCCACGTAGCCGGCGGAGCCTTTCACTGCGCCCATGGCGGCGAGCATCTCGCCCTTGCTCGTTGCCTCGAGGTCGCCGCGGAACTGCTTGTCGAGCGAGAGGCGGCCGGGCACCGCCTCCTGCGGCGTCTGCGGGGTGAGGGTTACTTCGAACGTGCCGGTTGCGCGCATGCGCGACAGTCTACCCGTCAGCCGATCTCGCCGAAGCGCCCGCTCTGGTAGTCGAGCATGGCCTGGCGGATCTCGCCGGGGGTGTTCATGACGAACGGGCCGTAGCGCGCGACCGGCTCGTTCAGCGGAACGCCGCCGATGAGCAGCAGTTCGGCGCCGCCGCCGGTCCCGACGTCGACCGTGTCGCCGTCGCGCTCGAAGATGACGGCGTCGTTCTCGCGCGCCGCGCGGCCGCCGAACGTCGCCTCGCCGCTGATGACGAAGGCGAAAGCGTTGTACGTTTCGGGGACGGCCTGTGCCAGCCGCGCGCCGGCGGCGAGGCGCACGTGGAGCACCATGATCGGCGTGCGGGTGTCGATCGAGGCGCGCGCGCCGAGGGACTCGCCGGCGATCACCGTCACGGTCACTTTGCCGTCGTCGCTCTTGCCGGTGGGAATCTCGGCGGCGCGCAGTTCCTGGTAGCGCGGCGTCATCATCTTGTCGCGGCGCGGGAGGTTGACCCAGAGCTGGAAGCCGTGCAGCCGGCCGCCGTCGCGGCGGATGTCGTCGGAGGGCATCTCGGAATGGATCACGCCGGCGCCGGCGGTCATCCACTGCACGTCGCCGGGGCCGATGCGGCCTCGATTGCCCTGCGAGTCCTGGTGCTCGATCGCGCCGTCGAGCACGTAGGTCACGGTCTCGAAGCCGCGATGCGGATGGTCGGGGGCGCCCTTCGCCTCTCCCGGACCGTGCGTGACCGGTCCCATCCGGTCGAGCAGCAGGAACGGATCGATCTGATCGAGACGCGCCGTGGGGAACGGGCGGGTCACGATCATCCCTTCACCTTCGAGCTGCGGCGTGGCGTGGACGATCTGGCTGACGGAGCGCGTGGTCATCATCGCCCTTCACAACAACGGGGCATTCCCGTGGTTGCGGGGTCTCGCGGTCTCGAGGTCCCGCCCACCCCGAGACCCTGAGACCCCGCTACCTCGCTTCCTTTTTCTTCGGCTTGCGGAATTGCTTTCTCCGCAGGTAGGCGCGCTTCATGTTCTCGTAGTACGGCCGCATGGGGTCTGCCGATCATCGCTTGACATGACGTAATTATGCTTGCGATTGACCTGGGGGGATGTCGATCGTGGCTCCGGCGGAGGCACAAACGAGTCCGACGCAGGCGCGATTGACATGGGGGTATGTCAATCGTGACTCCGGCGCACTCATGAACAGGTAAAACTTACCCATGATTGACATAGGGGTATGTCAATCGCGGCTCGCGCGTACGCGCGAACAGACGCGCCGCAGCTGCGATCGTCTACGACCTTGGAGCGACGGCTACGCGGGCGTGTCCGTCGGCCTGAATCCCTCTTCGCGCAGGCGGTTGATGTCTTTCGCAGGCGCGTTCCCGAAGAAGCGGTTGTACTCGCGGCTGAACTGCGACGCGCTCCCGTAGCCGACGCGCCTGCCCGCGCTGCCGGCATCGATCTTCCTTGCCAGCATCAGCCGTCGCGCTTCCTGCAGACGGAGCGTCTTCTGGTACTGGAGGGGGCTCATCCCGGTGACGGCTTTGAACTGCCGGTGAAACGAGGTGACGCTCATGTTCACCAGCTTCGCCAGCTCTTCGATGTTCACGGTTCGGTCGAAATTCGCCCGCAGCCGCGACACGGCCTTCCCGATTCGCTGCACGCTGGAGCCGGCCTGGCCGATCTGCACGACGCGACTGCCGAGGGGACCGCGGAGGAGCCGGATCAGAATCTCGTCGCGGACGAGGGGAGCGAGAAGCTCGGCGTCGGCGGGCTGCGCCATCAGCTCGAGGAGTCTCGTCGCCGCGTCGATGATGTGCGCGTCCGCATCGCCGACGTACAGCGAGCGGGTGTCTCGCGGCTGCGGCACGCCGTGCGGAAACACTTTCGGAGCCAGCTCCGCGATCTTCTCCGCGTCGAGATCGAGCATCAGCAGCAGGTACGGCTCCGCGTGACTGGCCCGCGTCACGCGGCCGGCCATGGGGACGTCCATCGAGTACACCGCCATCTGCCCGGCTTCGTAACCGTACGTGTCGCCGCCGATCATCACGATCTTCGCGCCCTGGGCCACGATGCACAACGTCGCTCGCTGCACGTAGTGGATCGGCTCCTGATTCGTCTGTGACACCCTCGCGGCGCGCACGCCCGGGAGGCGGAGCTCGATCGTTCCGTCGTACGGTGCAAGAGCGGCGATCAACCCGGCGAGCGTCGCAATGTCGGAGTTCTGCCTCAGGCGCATGGTCGTTTTCTACGTGTCGAAATCGAGAGAGGTCGACAGCTCACGATACGCCTCGATCTGTGCCTGCAGGCCGGCGATCTTCTGCTCCGCCGTAGCGATGGCATCGGCGCCGGCGAGGAAACGTCGCGGCGGTGGCTGCTCACTGACGATGGTGACGAGCGCTCGCGCGAGCTTCGCGGGATCCCCCGATTGCCTGCCGTTCTGGCTCTTCCAGTATTCGAGCAGCGGCCCTCTGCGCTCGTCGTAGTCGGCCACGGACGGCTCGGCGTAGTTGGTCGATTGCTCGGTGAGCAGCTCGGTGCGGAAGAATCCCGGATTGACGATGGTCGTGGTGATGCCGAACGGCGCGATCTCCGCCTGCAGCGACTCCATCCAGCCTTCGAGACCGAACTTCGACGCGGCGTAGGCGGATACGAAGTCGAACCCGGCGGCCAGGCCTGCTGACGAGGAGATGGAGATGATGTGGCCCGAGCGCTGCCGGCGCATCACGGGCAGGATGGCGCGGGTGACGTTCATCGGGCCGATGAGGCTCACCGCCAACTGGCGGTCGACCTGCTCGGGCGTCAGCTCTTCGAAGTAGCCGGCGTAGAAGCTCGCCGCATTGTTCACCAGCACGTCGATGCGGCCGAAGCGGTCGACAGCAGCCCGCGCCGCCGCTTCCGCATCGGCGCGGCTCGTGACGTCCAGCTTCATGGGCAGCAGGCTCTCCGAGCGCCCGAACGTTGCGGCGATGCGATCGGTGTCGCGGCCCGTGGCCACAACCGCATGTCCGGCACCGAGCACCGCCCGGGCGATCTCAGCGCCCATTCCACGACCGGCGCCGGTGATGAACCAGACCTTCCTGTTGTCGTTCACGTCGTCTCTCACTTGTCCACCACCTTCATCTGCTCTTCGTTCATCCGCCCACCGTGCACTTTGATCGCCGCCGACGCCGTCTCGATCTCGCGCAGGTCCGCGGCGGTCAGCTCGACATGCGCCACTCCGAGGTTCTCGGTCATGTGACCGATGTTGCGCGTGCCCGGAATCGGGACGATGAACGGCTTCTGCGCCAGCAGCCATGCCAGCGCGATCTGGGCAGGCGTGGCGTTCTTCTTTGCTGCGACGCGCTTCAGCAACTCGACGAACGGCATGTTCGCCGCGATGTTTTCAGGAGAGAAGCGATCGAAGCCGGAGCGAAGATCCGTTTTTGGATCGAGCTTGGTGCGCGCCTCGATCTTGCCGGTCAGGAACCCCATTCCAACCGGCCCCCAGGGCACGAAGCCGATTCCCAGCTCCTCGCATACGGCGAGGACGCCGTTCTTCTCCACCTCTCGTTCCATGACCGAGTACTCGGTCTGAACCGCGGTCACGGGTTGCACGGCATGCGCGCGGCGAATCGTTTCGGCGCTTGCCTCGGAGAGACCGAAGTGGAGGACTTTCCCCGCGGCGATGAGATCCTTGACCGCACCAGCCACCTCTTCGATCGGCACGTTCGGATCAACGCGGTGCTGGTAGTAAAGGTCGATGCGGTCCGTTCTGAGCCGCTTCAACGAGCCCTCGACGGCTTTTCTGATGTGCTCCGGCCGGCTGTTCAGGCCACCGGCTTCGAGGTTGAACCCGAATTTCGTTGCGACGCGGACACGGTCACGGATCGGCGCGAGTGCCTCCCCCACGAGATCTTCGCTCGTGTAGGGGCCATAGACCTCGGCGGTGTCGAAGAACGTCACGCCCCTTTCATGCGCGGCGCGAATGACGTTGATGCCCTGGCTTCTGCCGGCGGGCGGGCCGTAGTTCGCGCTGATGCTCATGCATCCGTGTCCCAGCGCCGAGACTTCCAACGCGCCGAGTCTTCGGGTTCCGAGCGGTCGCGTTTCCATGCGGTTGGCGCACCCGAGCAGTGGCGCGACTGCCACTCCGGCCCCGATCAGGGCCGCATTCGCCACGAAGTCGCGGCGGCTGACATTCTTGTTCATGAATCGTCCTTTCTTGCTTCACCAGCACCAGAGATAACGCCTCGGCGCGGTCCAGCCGTTGGACGATCCTTCCAATGTTTTGCACGATCCTGCCGAATCGAGGCTGGTCGCCTCTGGGGAGGGTTGGATCACTCACCGCAACCGTGGACTCACGCGCTGAGCGCCGCCGAGGTGGCTGCCATGTCCTCGTACGTCCGCTGCAGGAAGTAGCCGCCGAGGACGATCAGCAGGATGCGCGGCTCGGCCAGCGGCGCGGCGTCGAGCATGTCAACCGCGTGCATCCGCCGCGAGAAGGCGGTGGCCGGGCGGTAGACGATGACCGGCGCGCCGTCGGGGCGGCTCCAGCCGTAGTGCTGCTTCCAGATACTGAGGCAGCTCCAGCGCAGCGCGCCGTCGAACGGCGTCTCCAGGTCGTACTTGCCGGTCCACGAGACGCGCGCGGAGAGCGCCAGCCCGCCGCCCTGCATGCTGACGCGCGAGCGCCAGAAGCCGTCGCGCGTCACGCGCCACTGTCCGGCGGCGGCGCGGATGGTCGCGGACGACGATCCCCATCCGTCGAAGTCCAGCCGCGCGATCTCCTCGAGGCCGCGGGTGAGGACGAACTCGCGGCGCAGCCAGCTGGGCTTGGTCCACAGAAGTGCTTCGTGTCGATTCATGAGGCCAATGTAGGCCCCGGGTCCGAAGCCGTCGTGAAGCGGATGTGAAGCCCTTGTGTGGTTGCGGGGTCTCGGGGTATCGAGGTCTCGGGGTGGGCGGGCCTGCGAGACCTCGCTACCCCGCAACCGCACACCGTCGCTCCCCCTCTTCCCACGGCGTGACGCGGATCTCCTCCACCTTGCCGCCCACGAAAGTAATGGTGGTGTCGGCGCGGCGGATGTAGTCGGTCACGTAGCTCCACTCCTCGATCGACAGCCCGTCGAAGCGCTTCCGCGTGCTGCGCCGCTCCGGCCCTTTCCCCATCACCCGCTCCACCTCGGCCAGGGTCTGGCCGAGGCGGATGCGGTTGACGTTGCGCTGGTTCTCGCCCGCCACGCGCGCCGCGGTGAGCGGCACGATCATGCACGACGAGGCGAACAGCGCGACCGCGAGCAGGATCGGGCGCGCCTTCAGAACCACCCATCCCCTCGGGGACTGAGGATGGCGCGCGCCACGCTGGAGAACATCGCCTCGCGCAGGTCGCCGCCGGCGCGCACCACCACGTACGGCATCCCCAGCTCGGTCGGATGGAACAGCGAGTAATACGACGTCCAGTCGGTCGTCGTCCCCACCGCAAGCGCCGTGCTCTCCGGGACGAGGACGATGGTGATCACGTTCTCGTCGACGTGCTGGATGCTTCCGGACTCCACGGCGCGGGCGAGCGCGCGCTGCACGTCGAGATCGTTCGCCAGGACGCCCGCGGCGATGGTGCCGGAGCCGGTGAAGGTGATGCCTGCGCCGCGGATGCCGTAACGATCGAGCCCGGCCAGGCGCCGGTCGAAGGCGATCGAGCGCGCCGCCTCGATGGCAGCCTTCCGCGTCTCGTCCGTCCAGCCGTCTCCGGCGAACACCAGGCGGAGGCGTGGATCTTCGATCACCGGCCCGCCGTGGAACAGCACGTCGCCGATGGTGTCGCCGATGCGGCGGAAGACGCGCACGCGTCCGCCGTCGTTGTCCTCGACCATGTCCGCCGGCAGGCCGACCGCCTCGTGCGTGGCCTGCGCCGCGATGGTGCCGGGATCGTTCATGACAATCGGCCCGGTGAAGGCGATGTCGAGCACGGGATGGATCTCGATGCCGTTCGGCGCCACGCCGGTCTGCCCGTGCAGGTAGTCCCAGAATCCGGGACCGCGGAGGGCCACCGGCGCGGAGACGGTCTTGAAGCTGGTAGTGGCGGTGAGCTTCGCGTCGAACTGAGCGCGCGCGTTGCTGATGCCGGATCTGAACGGGCTGCCGGCGCCGACGCAGTTGATGTTCGGCAGCTCCACGATGATGGTGCGGCCGGCGCCGTCCTGGATGACCAGGTGATAGTCGGAGTCGGTCTCGCGCTTGTACTTCGTCAGCGTGCCGGTGATGCGGTACTGGTTCGTCTCGCGCGGGGAGACGCGTCCGTTCGAGGGCAGCGACGCCGGGCGCACCGACTGCTGCATGTTGTAGATCGTGGTCGAGATCCAACTGCCGAGGGGGACGCTCGGCGCCTGCGGATCGGTGCCGGTCTTCACCGACCACCGTTCCACACCGCATTGAGCAAACACTTGTGGAATTGCCGCGACCAGGAGAACCGAGACCAAGAGAGCGGGTCCGAAACGACGCATTGCGCCTCCTCCTTAATGTTGATTGTCGCAGATGCGCGGCTACTTCGGCTCGCCATGAACGTCGCGAGTGCCCCTCGCCCCGCGAAGCGGGGAGAGGGTGGACCTGAGCGCAGCGAAGGGCCGGGTGAGGGGCCGTGCGTTACCCAGGCACGCTCGCCACTCCCCTCATCCGCCTTCGGCACCTTCTCCCCTCAGAGAGGGGAGAAGGGGGCTCGCCATCGCGAGTGGACCTGAGCGCAGCGAAGGGCCGGGTGAGGGGCCGTGCGTTACCCAGGCTCTCGATTCACTTCGGCAGCGTGACCACGAATGTCGCGCCTTTGCCCGGCTCGCTCTCCACCTCGATGGTGCCGTGGTGCAGCAGGACCAGGTGCTTGGCGATGGCCAGGCCGAGGCCGGTGCCGGCGACGGTCTGGGAGCGGCTCTTGTCGACGCGGTAGAAGCGGCGGAAGATCCGCTCGCGCTCGGAGGGCGGGATGCCTTCGCCATGGTCCGTGATTCGGACGGTGCCGTTGCCGATCGCCACGTCGATGTCGTTGTTCTCGCCGCCGTACTTGATGGCGTTGTCGACCAGGTTGGCCACCGCCTGCTGGATGCGCATGGGGTCGGCGCTGACGCGCGCGCCGTTGCCGCTGATGGCGAAGCGCAGCCCTTTCTGCGCCGCGCGCGCGGCGAAGTCCTCGCAGACGTCCTCCACCAGGCGGCGGAGGTCGACGTCGGTGCGCTCCAGGGTCAGGTCCCCCGCCTCGATCTGGCTCAGCTCCGCCAGATCGGAGACCAGCCGCTCCAGCCGGCCGACCTGCCGGGTCATGATGCGGCGGAGCTGCTGGTCGTCTTCCGGCGCCAGGCGGCCCCCCTCGAAGGTATCGACGGCGGAGCGGAGCGCGGCGAGCGGCGTGCGCGCCTCGTGGGAGAAGTCGGCAATGAACTCGCGGCGGATCTGCTCGAGGTGCTCGACGCGGGTGACGTCGATGAAGAGCGCCACCGCGGCGATCTCGCGCGACGGCAGCGGGAAGGCGCGCATCTCGATGGTGCGGTCGCGCACGGTGATGCGTTCCGAGGCCTCGCTGCGCTGCAGGGCGCGATCGAAACCGGCCAGCAGAGGCGCGTTGCGCACCGCCTCGGCCAGCGGGCGGCCGGCGAAGCCGCCCTGCAGCGCGAAGAGCTCCACGAAGCGGCGGTTGGCCAGCACCACGCGCGCGTCGGCGTCGATGGCCAGCACCCCCTCGCCCATCCCGTTGAGGATGTGATGGAGGATGGTGTTCTGCCACTCGGCCGCGGCGGCGCGGCGCTCCAGACCGCCGCGCATGCGGTAGATGCGGCCGGCGATGGGATCGAGGGCGCCGAAGGTGTCGACGTCGAGGGAGGCGACGGCCTTGGGATCATCGCGCTCGAGGCGCTCGGAGAGGCGGCGGATGTCGCGGTGCGCGCGCGCGAGGAGCGCGCCGAGGATCGCGGCGGCGAGGACCGCGGCGGCGGCGGCGAGAAGGCCGAGGATCACGTCGGTGGATCGTAACGGTAGCCGAATCCCACCACCGTGGCGATGCGCGCGGTGCCGATCTTCTTGCGGAGGTTGCGGATGTGCGCGTCGACGGTGCGGGTCTCGATGTCGTCGGACATCTGCCACACCTCGGAGAGGATGCGGTCGCGGGAGACCACCGAGCCGCGGTTGCGCACCAGCAGCATCAGCAGCTCGAACTCCTTCCGGGCCAGCCGCACCTCTTCGCCGCCGGCGTAGACGCGGTGCGCGCTCTCGTCGATGCGCAGCTCGCCGTCGTCGTAGCCCGCGCCTTCCAACGCGCGGCCGCTGCGGCGGAGGATGGCGCCGATGCGCGCCACCAGCTCGCGCATGCTGAACGGCTTGGTGAGGTAGTCGTCGGCGCCGAGCTCCAGGCCGGTGACGCGGTCGCGCTCCGAGCCGCGCGCGGTGAGCATCAGGATGGGGATGGACTTCGTCTTCGGATCGCGGCGCAGCTCGCGGCAGATGGTCAGGCCGTCGAGGTCGGGAAGGTTGAGGTCGAGGACCACGAAGTCGGCGCCGGCGTGCTGCACGGCCAGCAGCCCTTCCTGACCGCCGGCATAGTGCGCGACCTGGTAGCGCTCGCGCTCCAGGTTCAGCTTGATGGTGAAGGCGATGTCGCCGTCGTCCTCAATCAGTGCGATTCGGATCATTCATGTCCCGCGTGCTTGATGATCTTCCCTTCCACCAGGTAGACCACCATCTCGCAGATGTTCGTCGCTCCGTCGGCCATCCGCTCGAAGTATTTGTTGACGAAGGTGAGGCGGATGGCGCTGGCGATGTTGCGCGGGTCCTCCAGCATGTAGGTCAGCAGGGTGCGGAAGGAGTCCTCGGTCAGCTGGTCCACCACGTCGTCGTGCGCGATGACCCGGCGCGCCAGCTGCGCGTCGCCGCGCACGAAGGCGTCGAGCGCCTGGCGCACCATCATCTGCGCGTCCTCGGCCAGCCGCGGCAGCTGCATGATCGGCTTGAGCATCGGCTCGCGATTGAGCTCGATGACCCGCTCGCAGACGTCCTGCGCCAGGTCGGCGATCCGCTCCAGCTCCGGCGTGGTCTTCATCACCGTGGCCACGAAGCGGAGGTCGCTGGCCGCCGGCTGCATCTTGGCGATCAGCTCGATGGTCTTCTCGTCGATCAGCACTTCCATCTGGTCGATGACGCTGTCGTGCGCGATGACGTCGTTGGCCAGGTCGCTGTCGCGCTCCAGCATGGCGCGGATGGAACGGCTGATCGAGTCCTCGACCATGGCCCCCATCCGGAGCAGCAGGTCTTTGACTTCTTCGATGTCCCGGTCGAAATGTCTGTGCATATGTAGTCTCGCGGTCTCGGGGTCTCGCGGTCTCGGGGTAGCGGGGTCTCGGGGTTACCGCGAGACCCCGAGACCTCGCTACCCCGCAACCCCGTCTATCCGAACCTTCCCGTCACGTAATCCTCCGTCATCTTCTCCCGCGGGTTCATGAAGATCTCGCGCGTGTCGCCATACTCCACCAGCTTGCCCAGCATGAAAAACGCGGTGCGGTCGGAGACGCGCGCGGCCTGCTGCATGTTGTGGGTGACGATGACGATGGTGTAGTTGTCCTTCAGCTCGTAGATGAGCTCCTCGATTTTCGACGTGGCGATGGGGTCGAGCGCGGAGGCCGGCTCGTCCATCAGCAGGATCTCGGGGTCGACCGCCAGCGCGCGCGCGATGCAGAGGCGCTGCTGCTGCCCGCCGGAGAGCGCCAGCGCGCTGCCGTGCAGGCGATCCTTCACCTCGTCCCACAGCGCGGCGCGCTTGAGCGAGCGCTCCACCGTCGCCTCCAGCTGGCGCTTGTTGCGCAGGCCGCCGATGCGCAGCCCGTACGCCACGTTCTCGAAGATCGACTTGGGGAAGGGATTCGACTTCTGGAAGACCATCCCCACGCGGCGGCGCAGCTCGACCGGGTCGGTGCCGGAGCCGTAGACGTCGCGGCCGTCGATGGTGATGCTCCCCGCCGCGCGCGCCTCGGGGATGATGTCGTTCATCCGGTTGATGGAGCGGAGGAAGGTCGACTTGCCGCAGCCCGAGGGGCCGATGAAGGCGGTGACGCGCTGCGCCGGCACGTCGAGCGTGATGGCGTGCAGCGCCTTGAACGCGCCGTAGTAGAAGTCGAAGTCGCGCACGGCGATTTTGGCTTGCGCCGCGGCGCGGGCGGCCTGCGGCGGCGCGTCGCGCACCTCAATTTCCATGGTTGTCATCACGGACGGTTCATCCTTTCAAGGCGGCGCACCGCCAGGCGGGCGATGATCGAGAGCGCCAGAATGATCACCACCAGCAGGAACGCTCCCGCCCACGCCTGCCGGTGCCAGTCGTCGTACGGCGAGATGGCGTAGGTGAAGACCTGCACGGTCAGCGAGGCGATCGGCTGCGTCAGGCTGGTGGACCAGAAACGGTTGTTGAACGACGTGAACAGCAGCGGCGCCGTCTCCCCCGCCACGCGCGCCAGCGCCACCAGGATGCCGGTGAGGATGCCGGGCAGCGCGGCCGGCACGATGACGGTGAACACCGCGCGGCTGCGCGAGGCGCCGAGCGCCAGCGCGCCCTCGCGCAGCCCGGACGGCACGAGGCGCAGCAGCTCCTCGGTGGTACGCACCACCACGGGGATCATCAGCAGCCCGAGGGCCACGCCGCCGGCGATGGCGCTGAAGCGCTTCACCGGCAGCACCGCGATGCCGTAGGCGAAGATGCCGATCACGATCGACGGAACGCCGTTGAGGACGTCGGCGGCGAAGCGGACCACCGACGAGAAGCGCGTGCCGGGATACTCGGAGAGGTGGATGCCGCAGACGCAGCCGATCGGCACGGCGAAGAGCGCCGCCAGTCCGATCAGCATCAGCGTGCCGGCGATGGCGTTGGCCATGCCGCCGCCCACCTCGCCCACCGGCTTCGGCATCTGCGTGAAGAAGGCGAGGTTCAGCGCGCCGAAGCCTTCCTTGATCACGTAGAAGAGGATCAGCGCCAGCGGCAGCAGCGCCACCAGCACCGCGGCGGCGCAGAGCACCTCGAAGATCCGGGAGACGATCTTGCGGCGGCGCGCGTTGGAAGTGGTGCTCATGCCGCCTTCACCTTCCAGATCAGCAGCCGCGACAACGCGTTGATGACCACCGTGATGATGAACAGGAACAACCCGATCTCGATCAGCGCGTGCAGGTAGAGCTCGTCCGCCGCCTCGGTGAACTCGTTGGCCAGCACGGCGGCCATGGTGTACTGCGGCTTGGCCGGCGAGAGCGAGATGATCGTGCTGTTGCCGATGACCATGGTCACCGCCATCGTCTCGCCCAGCGCGCGGCCGAAGCCGAGCATCACCGCGCCCATGATCCCGCTCTTGCCGAAGCCGATAGCCACCTTGATCGCTTCCCAGCGCGTCGCGCCGAGGGCGTACGCCGCCTCGCGCTGCGCGCTGGGGACGTTCTTCAGGATCTCGCGCGCCACCGAGGAGGTGAACGGGATGACCATCACCGCCAGGATCAGCGCCGCCGCGCCCATGCCGACGCCCAGCGCCGGCTTCAGCCCAAGCACCACCTCCAGCTTCCGCACCACCGGCACCAGCACGAAGATGCCCCAGAGTCCGTAGACGATGGAGGGGATGGCCGCCAGCAGCTCGGTGAGATACGTCAGCGGCTGCCGCAGCATGCGCGGCGACAGCTCGGAGATGAAGACCGCGATGCCGAGCGCGATCGGCGTGGCGATCAGCAGCGCCAGCGCCGACGAGTAGAGCGTCCCCCAGATGAACGGCAGCGCGCCGAAGTCGCCCGCCACCGGGTCCCAGGTCTTCGTGGTCCAGAACGAGAAGCCGAACTTGCGGATGGAGAGCGACGACTGCCGCGTCAGCTCGAAGCCGATGCCGAGGACGATCAACAGGACCAGGCCCGCCACCGCGCCGGTGGCGAAGCGGAAGCCCCGGTCGCCGTGCCGGCTCAAATGGCGACCTTCCCCAGCGCCGCCAGCTCCTTCTCCACCACCGGCTTCGGCAATTGCGCGTAGCCGAGGTCCGGCGCGAACGTCTGGCCGTCGCTCAGCGCCCACTTCAGGAAGTCGACCATGGTCCGCGCGCGCGCCTTGTCGGCCGGGTTCTGGTAGAGCAGCATCCAGGTGAATGAGGCGATCGGGTAGGCGTCCTTGCCGTCGGGGTTGGTGATGGAGACGTGGAAGTCGTCGGGCACCGCCACACCGGCCGCCGCCGCGGTGACCGAGGCCAGCGACGCGGTGACGAACTCACCCGACTTGTTCTGCACGCTGCCGAACGGGATCTTGTTGTGGAGCGCGTAGATCAGCTCCACGTAGCCGATCGCTCCCGGCGTCTGCTGCACCAGCCCCGCCACGCCCTCGTTGCCCTTGGCGCCGACGCCCGCGGGCCAGTTCACCGAGGTGGCCACGCCGACCTTCTCCTTGTACTCGGCGGAGACCTTGGAGAGGAAGTCGCACCAGATATAGGTGGTGCCCGAGCCGTCCGAGCGGTGGACGACGGCGAGCTCGGTGGCCGGCAGCGTCACGCCGGGATTGAGGGCGGCGATGGCCGCGTCGTTCCACTTGGTGATCCTGCCGAGGTAGATCTTCGCCAGCACATCGCCGCTGAAGCGGAGCGGCTGCGAGGCGCCTTCGATGTTGTAGATCGGCACCACCGCGCCGAGGACGGTCGGGAAGTGGAGGATCGGTCCCGGCGCGGCCTTCAGCTGCTCGTCGGTCATCGGGCCGTCGGTAGCTCCGAAGAACACCGTCTGCGCGCTGAGCTGCTTGATGCCGCCGCCCGAGCCGATCGGCTGGTAGTTGATCCGCACGCCGGGGTGCGCCTTGCCGTACTCGTCGAACCACTTCGAATAGATCGGGTTGGGGAACGTCGCGCCGGCGCCGTTGATCTGCGCGGCGGCGCCGGCCGGCTCTTTCGGCGTCTCCGCCGGCTTGCAGGCCACGAGGATGGCGGCCAGAATGAGGACACACTTTTTCATGCGGGGATCGTAGGGATCGCGTGCGGAGGCGATGCGGCGGGCGTGTAAATTCGATGTGAAGCAGCAACCGAGGAGATCAGTGAATGGTGCGGAAAATTCTGGGCGCCGTTGCCGGCTACATCGCCTTCTTTTTCTGTTCGTTCCTTTTATTCACCGGGTTCTCCCTGCTGTTGGGACCGGATCGCCTGTTTCTTCCGGGCAACTACGATCCGTCGATGATGTGGATCGCCGGCGCATTCGTCCTCGGCCTGATCGCGGCCGCGATCGGCGGCTACGTCGCCGCCCTCATCGGCAAGAGCGGCGCGGTCAAGGTCATGGCCGTGCTCGTCGTGCTGATCGGTGCGTTCGTTTTCCTGGGACTGCTCCGGGAAAACAAGGCGGTGGAAGCTCGGACGGTCGATCTGCCGATCATGGAGTCGATGTTCAAGGCCCGTGAGCCCCTGTGGGTCGCGGCAATCAATCCCCTCGTGTTGGCGATCGGCGTTTTCGCCGGCGGCGCCCTGCGAAAGCACAAAGTTCCGTCATCCTGAGCGGCGTTCACTGCCGGACCCGCTTCAACGCCTCCAGTTCCAGCGCCACCACCTCGCGCGGCAGCGGCGCGTAGCCCAGCTCCGCGGCGTACTTTTGTCCGTCGCCGAGCGCCCAGCGTACGAAGTCGACCATGATCTTCGAGCGCACCGCGTCGCGCGGCGACTCCTGCAGCAGGATCCAGGTGAAGGACGAGATCGGATAGACGTTCTTGCCCGGCGCGTTGGTGATCGAGACGCGGAAGTCCTTCGGCATGTTCTTCGCCGCGGCGCCCGCCGCGTTGGAGACGGTCTCGGTCGAGGCGCGGACGAACTCGCCGGCCAGGTTCTGCACCGAGCCGTACGAGATTTTGTTCTGCACCGCGTAGATCAGCTCGACGTAGCCGATCGAGCCGGGCGTCTGCTTCACCAGCCCCGCCACCCCCTCGTTGCCCTTGCCGCCGACGCCGGCCGGCCAGTTGACCGAGGTGGACACGCCGACCTTCTGCTTCCACTCCGGCGAGACCTTCGAGAGGAAGTCGCAGAAGATGTAGCTGGTGCCGGAGCCGTCGGAGCGATGGACGACGGTGATGTCGTCGCCGGGGAGGTTGATCCCGGGGTTCACGTTGCGGATGGCGGGGTCGTTCCACTTGGTGATCTTGCCGAGGAAGATGTCGGCCAGGACCGCGCCGGGGAAGCGCAGCTCCGCGCTGACGCCGGGGATGTTGTAGACCGGCACCACCCCGCCGAGGACCGTCGGCACGTGGAGGATGCGGAAGCCGGCGGCGAGGATCTGGTCGTTGGTCATCGGGCCGTCGGTGGCGCCGAAGAAGACCGTGCCGCTGGAGAGCTGGCGGATGCCGCCGCCCGAGCCGATCGGCTGGTAGTTGATCTGCGCGTTCGGATGGATCTTGTTGTACTCGGAGAACCACTTCGAATAGATCGGGTTGGGGAAGGTGGCGCCGGCGCCGTTGATCTGCACGGCCTGCGCGGACAGGCCGGTGGCGAGCAGCAGCATCGCTGCCGCGAGAACGATTCGCTTCATGTCGTCTCCTTGTGTAGGACGGGCTTCAGCCCGTCGGACGTTAGAAGTTGAGGAACATCTTCAGTCCGTAGCGCGTGTCGCGCGGGCGGACGGGGGTGAACCCGCTCTGGCGCAGCGAGTCGTAATCGAGCATCAGCGCGGCGGTGACTTTCTGGAGGTTCTGAACCCAGTAGGCGATGCCGACGATGTCGCGCTTGCGGCGCTGGTCGGTGCTCTTGTTCGGCTTGGTGTCGTCGTGGCGGAGCAGCAGCTCCCAGCCCGGCTTGAACAGCTTCGGCGCGGCCCAGACGCTCCAGCCGTGCCCCTCCACCGTCGCGGCCACGCTGGTGGCCTGGTCTTTGGTGGAGAGGATGTCGACGCCGGCGTTGCCGCGCGCGTGCTCGAAGGTGGCCTGGGCGATGAAGCGCTGCCGCTTGGCGTCGGACTGGACGTGGTCGTCGACCGCGAAGCCGGTCAGGCGCAGCCCTTTCCAGACGCCGCCGAGCGGAAAGGGCCGCAGCGTGCCGCGGATCATGAATCCCTTCTCGTCGTTGGCCTCGGCGCGGCTGTAGCCCTCGCCGTTGTAGAACCCGCCGTGGACGTCGCCGTAGCCGCCGGGGAAGTTCCAGTGGCCGGAGAGGCCGGCGTCGGACGAGCTGATGTAACCCTCGCGCTCCGGAAAGAGCGTTCCCTGCCAGCGGTAGCGGTAGATGCCCTCGGTGTAGTCGAGGTACGGCGTCTGCTGGATGCCGAAGCGCACCCACGAGCCCTTGGTCGTCCAGTCGTCGAGGTTGAGCTGGCCGTAGGCGTACTTCAGGCGGTAGGTCAGCGAGCCGTTGAGCGAGCTCCCCGTCCCGCTCTCGCGCGTGACGTCGGGGGTGATGCGGTAGGCGATGAGGTGGTTGAGGTTGCCGGTGACGTTGATGTAGGCGCGGGCGACGTTGAACGAGTCGTTGACCAGGTCACCTCTGGTGTAGTCGGCGAAGATGGTGGAGCCGACCTTGAACGACGGGGTGTCGTCGGGCGGCGTGTAGCCTTCCGCCGGGGTGACCTGCGCCAGGGCGCCGGACGCCGCCCCGGCGACCGCTGCTGCCATGAGCCACCTGCTGATGCGTGCTGTCATTCGCGTTGAAGCCTCCTTGTTGCGGCGGATCGTAAGCCGGGCATGTGATGGGCGGCCACAGGCGGTGTGAATTCGGGGTGAAAGCGGATACGCTGCGGTCACAAGGCACAGGTTGGCATCAACCCTGAACCCCTCTCTCCGCATCCCGGGAGGTACGGCCACCATGTTCGACGATGTCTTGATCGAATCCGCGGGGAAGGACAAACAAAAAGGTGGCTGGATCACCGGCCTGGTCTCCGCCGTGTTGCACGTCGCCATCATCGGCGCGGTGATCGCGGCCGGCTACTACGTGAAAAAGAATCCGGAAGTGATCCAGAAGCCGATCCAGGCCTTCATCACTTCGGCTCCGCCGCCCCCGCCCCCACCCCCGCCCGCCGCCTCGAGCGGCGCATCGACGCCGAAGGTGACGAAGGTCGAGACCACGCCCGTCGAGCAGCCGAAGTTCAGGCAGCCGACCGAGACGCCGCGCGAAGTGCCGCAGGTCAGCACGCAGCAGACCGACACCGCGGGCGCGGAAGAAGGCGGCGTCGTCGGCGGCGTGAAGGGCGGCGTGGTGGGCGGAGTGGTCGGCGGCGTGGTGGGCGGCACGCTCGGCGGCACGCTCGGCGGACAGCTGGGCGGGCAGGTCGGCGGCACCGGCGACCGGCCGATCCGCGTCGGCGGCGACGTCCAGGCGCCGGTGGCCATCCGCAAGGATCCCGAGCCGCTCTACACCGACGTGGCGCGCAAAGCGCGTATCGAGGGTGTGGTCATCCTGGAAGCCATCATCGACCGCGACGGCAACGTCACCGACGTCCGCGTCCTCAAGCCGCTTCCCCTCGGACTGGCCGATTCGGCCATGGACGCGGTCAAGCGCTGGAGGTTCCGTCCGGGAACCCTCAACGGGCAGCCGGTGCCCGTCATCTACAACCTCACCGTCAATTTCCGTCTGCAGTGACGAAGCGTTAGAGAGGAGAAGTAGTCATGGAAGGGATGCAGAGTTTCACCCTGATGGGGATGTGGGCGAGCATGAACTGGGTCGCGCGCGGCGTGGTCATCGTGCTGCTGGCGATGTCGATCTGGTCGTTGACCATCGCCGTCGAGCGGCTGTACCGATTCCAGAAGGCCAAGCGCGAGTCGCTCGACGTGGCCCTCAAGGTCACGCCGATGCTCAAGTCGCACAAGCTGGAGGACGCCATCCAGCTCATGAGCAAGAAGGAGTACCGGCACAGCCATCTGGCCCGCGTTCTTCGAGCCGGGCTGACCGAGTTCCAGTACGAGACCTCGCAAACCCTCCCTGAAGACTTCGATCTCGTCGCCTCCGGGCAGCGGGCCATCGAGCGCGAGACGCTGATGACCACGGCGGAGATGAAAAAAGGCCTCGGCAACCTGGCCACCATCTCCACCACCGCCCCGTTCGTCGGCCTGTTCGGCACGGTGGCCGGCATCATCCACGCCTTCCAGGGGATGGCCATCTCCGGCTCGGGCGGACTCGGCGCGGTGTCGGCCGGTATTGCCGAGGCGCTGGTGACCACCGCGCTCGGACTGTTCGTCGCCATCCCGGCGGTGTGGATGTACAACTACTTCCTCAATAAGGTCGATCGTTTCCAGGTGGAGATGTCGAACTCCTCGTCGCAGCTGATCGACTACTTCATCAAGAACGAAGCGCGGGTGCGCGGCCGCGTCGCCGCCATCGCGCGGTAGCGGAGGCGAGCGATGGCATTCGGGCCCGGTGGCGGCAGCCCCGACGAGATCAAAGGCGACATCAACGTCACGCCGCTGGTCGACGTCTGTCTCGTCCTCCTCATCATCTTCATGGTGGTCACGCCGATGCTGCAGTCGGGCGTCGACGTCCTCCTCCCGCAGGGGATCCACTCCGAGAAGAAGCCGGGGAAGGAAGGCGACCTGATCATCTCCATCAAGGCCGACGGCACGGTCTTCATCGGGCAGGACTGGATCCCCGACCGCGACCTGCCGCGCTACCTCACCGCGGAGCACAGCAAGAACCCCGGCCGCGCGGTGATGATCAAGGCCGACAAGCGGATCAACTTCGGCAAGGTGCGGACGGTGATGAAGGCGGCCAACGAGGCGGACTTCACCGCCGTGTCGTTCCTCACCGAGAACCAGCAGGCGGGCTCCGAGATCGCGAAAGGACGGACCTAGATGCAATCAGGAGGAGGCTCGGGCGTCCGCAGCGAGATCAACATCACGCCGCTGGTCGACGTCGTGCTCGTGCTGCTCATCATCTTCATGGTGGCCACGCCGATCCTGCAGATGGGGCTCGACGTGGAAGTCCCGCCGAAGGTCGAAGTCCAGTCGGCGCCGCCGCCGTCGGCGCAGAACCAGCTGGTGGTGGTGGTGAAAGCCGACGGCATCTACCTCAACTCGCAGAAGGTGGCCTCGGCCAAGGACCTGGCCAACATGATCGGCGCGCAGATGAACGGCCGCCCCAACGCCGAGCGCGTCGTCTTCATCAACGCCGAGGATCAGGTCCCGTTCGAGCGCGCCGTCGAAGCGATGGACGCCGCGCACCAGGGCGGGGCGATGAAGGTGGGGTTTTTGACGGACGTGCCGACCAAGTAGGACGGGATGACGGGATGTCAGGATGACGGGAGGTAGCTACCCTCCGTCATCCCGACATTCCGTCATCCTGTCCCGTTTCTGGCGGAGGCGCGTCGGAATCGAACCAACCCTTCGACGCTTCCGCGCCGAAACAACGGTTTTGAAGACCGCGGGAGCCACCAGACCCCATTCGCCTCCGGATGATCGGTAGCGCGGGTGGGAACGCCGTGAGGAGACGGGAGAATTTCGAGAGAGAACGAGGAATGTTGAATGTTAAATGTTGAATGTTGAATGAGCGGCCGCGCGGAATCGCATTCAACATTCAACATTCAACATTTAACATTCCCCGGTGTTTTCCCTCCTCGCCACCTTCGCCACCATCTTCGGCGCCATCGTCGGCTCCTTCCTCAACGTCGTCATCCACCGCTACCCAAGAGAAGAATCGATCGTCTTCCCTCCCAGCCACTGCCCGCACTGCGATGCGGCGATCAAGTGGTACGACAACGTTCCGCTGCTGAGCTTTGCCGTCCTGCTCGGGCGCTGCCGCGCGTGCCGTGAGCCGATCTCGATGCGGTATCCGCTGGTGGAGCTGGCCAACGCGCTGTTCTATCTCGCGATCTTTCTGCACACCGGGCCGCAGGTGGCGTTCTTCTTTCTGGCCGCGGTGGTGTCGATGCTGATCGTGCTGATCTACATCGACGCGGAGATCCAGATCCTGCCGGACGTCATCGACATCCCCGGCATCGCCGTCGGCCTGGCCATCGGCGCGCTCGGCCTGGCGTCGTCGGCGCCAATGCTCATGCTGTCCGAGTCATGGCTCGACTCGCTGATCGGTGCGGCGGCCGGCGCGGCCATCGTGGCCACCATCATCGGCGCGTACTGGCTGGTACGGCGCATCGAGGGGATGGGCTGGGGCGACTCGAAGATGCTGGCCATGATCGGCGCGCTGGTCGGCTGGCGCGCCGTGCTGGGCGTGCTGCTGGTCGGCTCGATCACCGGCGCGCTGATCGGCGTGCCGGTGGCGCTGCGCAGCCGCGAGGGGATGCAGCTCGCCGTGCCGTTCGGCGTCTTCCTCGGCTTCGGCGCGTTGGTCGTCCTTTTCTTTGGCCATACACTCTCGGGATGGTACCTGTCGCTGATGCTCCGCTGACCCCTCGAGAGGCGCCTTCATCAGGCGACTTGGGGTTCCGGCGGGACGTCCGCCTCTTCCTCAGCTTCTTCGCCGGCTTCCTGATCGCCATCAACTTCGCGCTGCTGCTCTTTCTCCGCACCAGCCTGGCGCGCAGCGAGGAGGCGAGCGACCGGACGCGCCAGCTCGTGGCCGACGCCGCGGCCGACGCCGTGAACCGCGGCGGCGCGTCATCGCTCGACGCGCTCTTCGGCTTCCTCCGCGGACGCTTCGACATCGCCGGCCTCGAGCTCCAGTCGCGCGACGGCAAGCCCGTCACCGCCGGCGCGCGCGGCGGCGCGCTCGACGAGATCACCCGCCTCGCCGGACCGGGCACGCTGCGGGTCCGCTTCGACGCCGCACCGCGCCGCGCCGCACGACGGACCTTCTACCTCACCGCCATCATCAGCATCGCGGCCACCAGCCTCGCCGGCGTGCTGCTGCTGCTTTACGTGCCGCGCATCACCGGCGAGTTGAAGCGCTTGCACGACCTGGAGAAGACCCGCGCCGACGACCTGGAGCGCGTCAGCCGCGCCCTCACCCGCTCGCTCACCTCCGGGCTGATCGCGCTCGACGCCGGCGGCGCCGTGGTCGACATCAACCAGGCCGGCCGCGAGATCCTGCACATCGATCACGACGCCGCACTCGCCGGCCGCGCGCTGGAGGACGCCGTCCCGCTCCCGGCCTTCGCCGCCACGCTGCGCCGCGCGGTGTCCGAGGGCGCCGTGCTGACGCGCGTGGAGATCGGCGACGGCGACACCACCATCGGCCTGACCACCGTCCCGCTGCGCAACGAGTCCGACGAGCTCCTCGGCTACCTCGCGCTCTTCACCGACCTCACTCCGATCCGCAGCCTGGAAGCGCGCCTGCAGGAGATGACCACCCTGGCGCAGCTCGGCGAGATCTCCGCCGGCATCGCGCACGAGTTCCGCAGCTCGCTCTCCACCATCCTCGGATACATGAAGCTGGCGCGCCGCGGCGGCATCGATGCGGTGGCCGAGGGACGGCTGCAGAGCGCGGAGAAAGAGGCGGCGCTGCTGCTGGCGGCCATCGAACGGTTGCTGGCCTTCGCGCGGCCGGTGGAGCTGAACGCGGAGCCGGTGGAGCTGCACGAGCTGCTGTCGGAGCAGGCGAAGCAGCTGGCCGACCACGCGCCGGACGTCGAGTTTCGCGTCGACGGCCCGCGCGTGGTCATCAACGGCGACCGCGTCCTGCTGGCGCGCGCCTTCGAGAACCTGCTGCGCAACGCGCACGACGCGGTGCGGCAGAAGGGCGGCGGCTCGGTGGCGGTGACGCTGGCCGACGCGCCGCCGACCGTGGTCATCGCCGACGACGGCGTCGGCCTGGAGCCTGCGGACACCGCGCGGCTCTTCCTCCCCTTCCAGTCGAACAAGCCGAACGGCTTCGGGATGGGACTCCCGCTGGCGAAGAAGATCGTGCTGCTGCACGGCGGCACGCTGCGCCTGGCGGGAGAGCCCGGGAAGGGCGCCGTGGCCACCGTGGAGTTTGCGGCGTAGCCGCATCAGCTGTTACCTTTTGTACCAATCCGTCATCCCGTCATCCTGTCATCCCGACCTGGCTCCTTCGCTAAGTCTCGATCCCGCTTACAATTGAACAACACCCACCCACGCGGCACGTCGCTCGCAGAAAGGGGCGTCTCGATGAACGCGCAGAAACGTCGTCAGGCCGGTTACAGCCTCGCCGAAATGCTTACGGTGGTGGCCATCGTCGGCACCCTGGCGCTGGTTACCGTTCCCTCCTTCATGAACTACTACAACTCCAACAAGGTGAAGAGCTCCATGCGCAGCTTCACCACCGACCTCCGCACCGCGCGGATGACCTCCATCTCCCGCGGGCGCGAGGTGAAGGTGAGCTTCACCACCGGGACGGCGAAGCGCGGCTACACGCTCTACGAGGGGAACCGCTCCATCGGCACCGTCACCACCTGGACGCCGCTGACCGGGCCGGGATCGACGCCGCCGAAGCCGGCCAAGACGCTGGACGACGTCATCTACTTCCCCACCGACAGCGCGAAGACGCCGCAGACCTTCATCGACGAGGACACCGTGGCCGACGGCCAGCTCGACATCCTCTTCTTCCCCGACGGCCACGTCCGGCTGCCGAACAACCTCACCGTCGGCACCATCACCATCAAGACCGACCGCAAGGTCCCGCGGCCGCAGTACGCCATCGAGATCAGCCCGTCCGGCCGGGTGCAGGCGAAGTGAGGAACGGCATGAAGAATCGTCATCAAACGGGCTACAGCCTCGTCGAAGTGCTGGTGGCCATCGCCATCACCAGCGTGGTGCTGCTGACGGTGGTCACGCTCTTCTACATGGGCCGCCGCAACGTCTACAACGGCAAGCAGACCACCACCGCGGTGGCGGTCGGCACGCGGATGCTGGAAGACCTCTCGGCCATGACCTCCGACGACGTGCTCGACAACTTCGCCATCGACGACAACACCGCGCTCGGCACGGTGACGCTGACCGGCGTCTACGGCGCCGCCGACGGGGGGGTGAACGGGCAGCTGCAGTACGCCACCAGCGCGACGCGCGACACCTCGGCCTGCACGGTGAGCACCGCCACCAACCCCGCCACCATCACCTGCACGAACGACCCGAACGGCTACATGGTGAACTGGCTGCGGATGGTCATCCCGCACGACAACAAGAACGAGATCTTCGCCGAGCCGCAGATCGGCATCGTCCTCACGCCGCGCAACCCGGTGACCAACACCGCGCCGTGGACCACCGCGCGCTACACGAAGATCCGCGCCTACGTCTCGTGGGCGGAGAGCAAGAGCCGCCGCCGCTACACCTTTTTCGACACCACGAAAGTGACCCGGTAACAGGAGCCCGTCATGAGGAACCGCCGCATCGACTCGAAACGCCTCCAGCGAGGCTTCACCCTGGCCGAGATCCTGGTCACCACCGCGATCTTCGCCGTGATCATGATCGCGGCGCTCGCCGTCTACGACAAGTCGAACCAGGTGTTCAAGCAGTCGACCGAGGCGGCGGACATGCAGCAGACCACCCGCATCGGATTCGACAAGCTGGTGGCCGACCTCCGCATGGCCGGCTTCGACTACAGCCGCGGCGGCATCCCCGGCGGCGACGGACAGTACAACCAGCCCGACGAGCAGATCGAGTACGCCGGCGTGCGCGCCGTCGCCTTCCGCGCCAACTTCGACTACAACACCGACGCCGAGCACGGCAACGGCCTGGAGGACAACCCCGCCGCCGGCGAGAACTACACCCCCCGCAAGGGCGGCGCCGCCGTCTTCCCCTACGTCACCACCGGCAACGACGAGATCATCATCTACGCCCTCCGCTCGGCCGACAACTCGAAGAACACCGACAGCATCTCGTTCTGGGCCGACATCGACAAGCCGCGCAGCGCCTTCCCCGGCAGCCCGAGCAACGGCAAGGAGAAGCTGGTCACCGTCAACGCCAGCGTCTGCGGCACCTGCGGCATCGACCTCAGCGACCAGAACCCCCCCTACACCCTCTACCGCATGACGGTGCAGGACGTCCTCAACCGCCAGCCCGGCACCCCGGTGGCGGAGAACATCCGCTCCATGTCCTTCCACTACTTCACCGACCGGCAGGGGACCACGGCGCTGGCCGATCCCGACACCGGCGCGGGGCCGGTGAACATCGAGAAGGGCCGCAACGGCGACGGCTCGGTCTTCCCCGCCACGGTGGTGGTGAACGGCAACACCGTCTACACCGGCGCCATCGGCGGCGCGGGGCAGTACGACGCCGCCAACGCGAACACGCAGAACGTCGGCGACCGCTCGCAGCGGACGCTCATCAGCTCCGTGCGCGTCGACCTGACCGGCATGAACTCGCAGGCCGAGGGGCGCTACACCCATCCCACCGAGACCATCGCCGCGATCAAGAACTACCGCCAGTACGAGCTCCACGCGCTGGTGGTCCCGCGCAACCTCGGACTGACCGGCTTCCCCGAGCCGAACACCACCACTCCTGGCCAGCCCACCATCACCGGCATGTGCGTCGGCGCGTGCGCCACGCCGTACATGTGCTGGGCGCCGCCGCCCAGCGGCGGCACGGTGCTGAAGTACACCGTGAACTGGGCGCTGACCAAGGACGGCCCGTGGGACACCTACTCGTTCGACGTGGTCGATCCGACCGCCACCAGCCTGCAGGTGCCCGACGACGTCGGCCCGGCGATCGATCCGTCGAAGACCTGGTTCTACCAGATCACCGCGGTGAACGATAACGGCTCCGGACCGCCCAGCAACCCGTACAGCGTGGTGCCGCGCAACTCCACCAAGCCGCTGCCGCCGACCGACCTGACGGCGACCACGACCACGCGTCCGCGGTCGCTCGACCCGACGGCCATCGACAACACCATCACCCTCAACTGGAGCCCGGCGTCGCTGAACGACGCCTCGACCGCCACGCTGACCTGCTCGGGATCTGGCTGCAGCGCCGCGGGGGACAAGATCCCCGCCACCGAGAAGATCCTCTACCAGGTCTACCGCGGCACCGACCGCTACTTCACCATCGCCAACGGCGTCCAGATCCTGTCGTTCGGCAATACGCAGCCGGCGGCCGGCGCGCCGATCGCCTTCCTCGACTCGCCGCTCACCTCCGCCTTCGCCCCCGGGACGTGCGTGCAGTACTACTACCGCATCCAGGCCGCCGACCGCTGCATGGCGAGCGACACGTACAACGTCAGCGGCAGCAAGAACAGCTCGATCAGCAAGACCTATCCGGACGACACCGCTAACGAGCCGGCCATCGCCGGCATCGCGCATGACGCCGGCGTGCAGGCGCAGGCGCCGGCCGCGCTGCAGATCGACGCCACCGCCTCGAGCTGCCCCAGCATCGCCGGACAGAAGTGCGACATCTTCCTGCAGTGGCCGAAGGTGACGGCCGACACCGCCAACAACGCCATCGGCGTCGACCGGTACAAGCTCATCCGCTCGCGCAAGAAGAAGGATGACCTCGGTTACGTGCTCGACTCCACGTTCGACCCGATCAACAACCGCTCCTACGTCAGCGTCGCCGGATACTCGCAGAACAACAACGGTACGGCGACCTACGAGGACAAGACGGCGGACGGCATCGATTCGTCCGACGGCCAGCCGTGGTACTACCAGTACACCGTGCAGGCCGACGACTGCTCCGGCGGCCTGATCTCGGCGCCGGCGGTCTATCCGACCGAATGCTCGGTGAACCCCACCATCGTTCAGGCCGGCGCGCAGAATGCCGCCGCCTCCGGCTCTTCGCCCGCGCAAGCCTGGATCATGAACGCCGGCGACACCATCACCGTCACCCCGCCGACCGGCGTCGTCCTGAGCAACGTCACCTTCGACGTCACCGCGTATCCCAGCGGCGTGGCGGTCGGCGGGTCGCCCTTCGTCGACGCCGCGACGCCGTACATCCTGTCGTGGGCGGACCGCTCGGATGGGCAGATCTACCAGGTCAAGATCACGGTGAATCTGGCGAGCGGCTGCAAAGAGGTCTACATCCGCTACGTGCAGGATCAGCAGCCCGCGGCCTGCGCGGTGGGGAACATCTCCGCGGTCACGCCGACCACCTCGAAGAGCGGCGCCACCACCACCGCCAGCGCGACCTACACCATTCCGAACGCGGGGAGCGAGGCGCTGACCATCAGCGGCAAGGCCATCTCGCTGACCTGGGCCAGGCCCGATGCCGACCATGACGACATGACGTTCAACGCCATCGCCTTTACCTCGACCGCGGTGTCGACCACCGACAACTTCTCCGATTTCGGCCCCGGCACGAAGGCGCTCTTCTTCCCCGCGCACGGTTCCGGCTCCGCGGCCAGCGGCGAGACGTACGTGGCCAACGCCACCGCGCTGCCCACCGTCGCCGCGAGCGCGAACCTGACCATGACCCTGCGGTGGCAGTACAAGAAGAAGGACACCGCGCTCCCCGCGTCACCGAACGTGCTGCAGAAGCTCTGCATCGCGTACTCGATCGCCAGCGAGCCTGGCGTCACCAAGTTCTGCAACGTCGTGGGCCAGGCGGCAACGACCAACAACCCGAATTCCTGCGATTAGGAAGAAGGCCATGAAGAAACCTCGTCGGAAAAGACTCCTGCGAAAACGCGACCGCGGCTCCGCCCTGCTGGTCAGTCTGATGGTCATCGTCGGACTGTCGCTGCTCGGCCTCGGCTTCGTGGCCATCTCCGAGACTGAAACGGCCATCGCCAAGAACCAGCAGAACGTCCTGCAGACCCAGGCCATCGCCGAGGCGGGCGCCAAGCTGGTGGTCGAATGGTTCCAGGACCCGGTGTGGGGCAACCTCTACGCCGGGCTCCCCTCCAACGACGGCGCGGTCAACGCGAACCTGGCCAAGATCAAAGTGAACCGCGTCATCGAGGGCTACACCGGCGTCTACAAGCCGTCGGCGGCGCTGCGGCTGTTCGACAAGCCGTACCGCCCGGCGCAGTACAACCGCTTCTACGGCGACGAGAACACCGGCGACATCATCATCAACAGCACCACCGACCTGACCACCCTCACCAACTTCAACAACGCTCTCCTCGGCACCACCGCCGAGGACAAGCGGACCGGCGAGATTACCGAGGTCCGCATCTACGCGCCGCCGATCGTCGGCGGAACGCTGCTGAAGAACGGCGTGGCGGTCAACCCCGACGGCACGCCGCAGCAGTTCTGGTCCGGCGGCGACCGCTACGGCGTCGCCACCATCAGGGTGACCGCGCAGCAGTTCCGCGATCCGAATCTCGCCGCGCCGGGCAAGTACGCCTCGAGCAACATCATCTCCTCGCACGCGGTGCGGCTGGTGGTGGGCGAGATCCCGCTGCCCATCCCCGGCGGCCCGATCCAGTCCAACACCGCCATCTCCTTCGGCGGCGACTTCATCGTCCACTGGGGCAACGAGACCTCCACCGGCGACCTGACCAACAAGCGCAACCCCGGCTCGCTGCCGTGGGCCAACGCGTACGAGCGCCCGCACTTCGAGCACGGCTACGAGCCGGGCCACACCATCTCGCAGGTGATCATCACCAACGGCGGCAGCGGCTACACCGTCGCGCCGACGGTCACCATCACCGCGCCGGGCGGCGGCGGCGTAACCGCGACGGCCACCTCCACCATCACCGCCGGCGTGGTCACCGGCATCACTCTGACCGACCGCGGCACGCTCTACTCCACCTCCGCGCCGCCGAACGTCACCTTCGGCGGTGGCGGCGGCGGAACGGGCGCCGCGGCGACCGCGGTTGTGGCGGCCGAGGCCTGGCCGATGCAGGCCGGCACCACCTTCGACAACGCCGTCTTCTTCCACGAGCTGCTGAACAAGAGCTACGACGATCCGTGGTTCGGCTCGCGCTGCGTCGGCGACAACTCCCTCGACGGCGCCGGCGGTGCTCCTCAGTGCTATCCGTACTCGATCACGGCGGACGAGAACTCCGCCTCCAACGCCACCTACTCGTTCCAGTTCCAGGACGTCAACCAGTGGTCGCAGAAGAAGAAGGTGCTCTTCCCGTCGATCAAATACGACTTCTGGAAGAAGATCGCGCAGACCGGCCGCGGCTACAAAGGCATCTACTACTTCAAGTACGACGGCGGGAGTAAGTTCACCAAGTTCGGCTCCGGGACCCCGCAGGCAATGGCCTACTGGGCGAACTCCACCCTCAACGGCCCCGGCGCCGGCCTGGGGCCCGGCATCTTCTTCTTCGATACCGTCAACGGCAAGAACCCGCAGCTCATGACCGGGGCGGCCAAGACGGCCGAGCTGACGCCCGTCGAGTCGTGGAACTCCTCCGACTTCGGCAAGCCGTTCCTCATGGAAGGATTCGTCTACATCAACTCGAAGGAGTGGGGAACGCAGGGTCAGGGCAACTCCGCCACCACCGTCGACGCGAACTTCCCCGGCGAGGTGTTCCGCGACATCGGCTATCCGCGGTGGGACACCACCACCAACGACTGGGACCGCACCAACTGCGCCGGCCAGATCTGCCGCAGCGGCGCGGGCGACGGCGTCTTCACCTTCCAGGACCTCAACGGCAACGGCAAGTTCGACGTGATCACCCGCTCCGCGCTGGCCTGGACGTCGTACGACCCCGGCGCCACCGGACACGCCGCCGGCGACACCTTCGTGGTGAAGACGTGGAAGTCGAACGTGCAGGCCACCGCCGACTACGGCGCGCCGTGCAGCATCCCCGCGGCCGGCTACAACGGCGCCAACCCCGGCGCCAACGACTGCTCGGAGCCGCACGAGCCGTACCTCAACTTCATCTATCCCGACGACGCCACCAAGAGCGTCACCATCGGATGGGAAGCGCCCGGCAGCCAGACCTTCCGCTCGAAGGTCACCAGCGCGGTCTGCGGCGCCACGCCGTCGCAGGACCTCTGCACCACCAACGCCTACGACCTCGACGGCGCGATCGTGCCGATCGACGTCATCCTCTACGGCATTCTCTACAACGAGGGCGACTTCGGCTCGCAGGGCAACTCGGCCTACTACGGCTCGGTGCTGATCCAGGGAACGGTCAGCGGTACCGGTACCCCCGACATCTGGTTCGACGAAAAGCTGATCAAAGGCAGCTGGGCCCCCCCCAACATGCCGCGCGTCATCGTCTATAACGAGCAGACGGACGAAGAACAGCAGTAAGGGTGTGGTTGGGATGCTCCGGCGTCCCAACCACCTTCTGCACGTGATGCCGGAAAATAAGACCCCCATCTCGAATGCATCGTCATACGCGGAAGTCGGAGAGTACTGGGATAGCCATGATCTCTCCGAACACTGGGACGAGACGCACGAGATTGAATTTCAGGTCAATCTTGGATCATCGATCGTCTATTTTGCCGTCGAAAAGGACCTCGCTGAAAAACTCCGTTCGGCGGCGCGTCATCACGGCGTATCAGCTGACACTCTTCTCAACGTCTGGCTGAAAGAGCACGTGTCCAGCGAACCCGCGGCGAAATAACGGCCGCCCAACATCACCAGCTGGGATGTTCCGGCGTGTAAAAACACCAGCCGGCTGTCCTCGTTAAATGACAAGTGGTGATCTGCAGATCACTCGAGTCACATATTCGATCAACGACGTCTTCTTCAACGAGCTGCTCAACAATCCCACAACCTGGATTCCAGGTCCCGCGACCTCGATTCCAGGTCCCACAACCTCGATTCCAGGTCCCACAACCTCGATTCCAGGTCCCGCGACCTCGATTCCAGGTCCCGCGACCTCGATTCCAGGTCCCGCGACCTCGATTCCAGGTCCCGCGACCTCGATTCC
>Ga0157377_10000112_pt1 | contig 55540 bp, 36 predicted proteins | sample M55metaG_FD_121116 | JGI IMG/M metagenome (GOLD analysis project Ga0157377, IMG submission 121116) | Miscanthus rhizosphere microbial communities from Kellogg Biological Station, Michigan, USA - M5-5 metaG | ecosystem: Host-associated > Plants > Roots > Rhizosphere > Soil | place: USA: Michigan...
CGCTGGCCCGGGGATGTTGGACCACGCTGACGGCAAATGTCCGGGCGTGCGGCAGGACCGAGCCCGGTTTCAACGACAGCAAGTCGATTACCCCGCCCAAGCTGCCGAAGCCCACGGTCGACCTTTCGATGGGCAAGCTGGGAAAGGACCCCGCGACCGGCCGCCGCATCATCAAGACCATCGTGAAGTACGACGTCAAGAAGCCGGGGGGAACGGTACGCGTCGATCTCCTGAAGTGGGTCGCCGCCAATGGCCAGGTCTACCCCGCAACCACCTTGCGGACGTTCACGCCCAATCCCACCAGCGGCACGGACGCGTTCACCTTCGTTGCTCCCTCCGGCGCACGCCAGCTCCGGGTGGTCGCCACCGTGACCGGGTGCGAGGTGGCCAAGGACGACGCGTCCATCATGTGCGACTCCTGCGACACGTCCATCATGTGCAAGTCCTGCGAGGCGTCAGGGAACCCCGTTTTCTACAGCGACGGCAACATGAAGCTCAACGACGGCGATCCGTTACCGCGCGTCGGTCAATGGTCCCTGGCGCGTTCATACGACAGCGACGAGCAGGTCGGCGGTCTCTTCGGACGCGGCTGGACCACGATGCTCGATCGCCGGATCATGATCGACACCGATGCTGTTTCGGTCACCACCGAGTCGAACGAAGTGGTGACCTTCCGTGAAGTGGGCGGCGCCTTCCGCCAGACATGGCCGACGTCGCGGCGAGCGCTCGGAACGCTCACCCGTGACATCGCGGCGGGAACGTACACGTACCGCGCGCCCGAATCGACGATGGTGGCGGTCTTCCGCGGCAGCGACGGCCGGTTGGTCACGATGCGCAACCTCTCCACGGCCGGAGAGGCCGTTCTGGCCTACGACGGTCAAGGCCGGCCGGCGACCTTCACCGATACCACCACGGCTGTCGCCTGGAACCTGACGCTGGACGGGCAGCGTCACGTGACGTCGATCGCAGTGGCCGGACAACCCAATCTGGTCTGGACCTACCACTACGACGGCTCCGGCAATCTGACGAGCGTTCTGGCTCCGGGCAATGCAACGTGGAGGACGTACGAATACGCGGCCGGCTTCATGACGGCCTCGCGGGATGCACTCGGCAACCTGATCGAGAGCCACACCTACAACGCGGACGGATACGCCGTCACGTCGACCGGCGACGTCGATGAGATCGCGAACATCGAGTACAACCTGGCAGGCTCGGTCGCCGAGGAGAGCGTCACGCGAGTGACGTACAAGAACGGCGGACAGGCACAGTTTGCCATGCGACCCGTCGGCGGAGCGATGCGAACCGTGCGCGTGACCGGTGGTTGTGCCAGTTGCGGGGCGCTCGATGCGACGTTGGTTCACGATGCGGATGGCCGTGTCGTGCTTTACCAGGGGGCGGACGGCTACATCACACGCACCGTGTATGAGGACGATCATGTCCTGTCCGAGGAGCAGCCGTTGAAGCCCGTGGGCTGCGACCCGCGGACCGACACCTTGCGCTGTCGCCTCGAGAGCGATGTTCTGGCCGCTGCCGCGTTGGAGAGCACCGGCGCGTCAATGACCACCACCTACGAGCACGGAGATCCCGCCTGGCCGGACAAGGTCACGGCGGTTTCACATCCGAGTGTCATTTCTCTCGACGACTTCGTGAGAGACGAGCGTGTTTATCACCCCGTGACCGGCGCCATTGCCACGTCGACGGTGAGCGGCTGGACTGTGATTCGCCCGCCGGGCGGCCGCCTGACGCAGGGGACGGAATACGGCACGGTCAGCCGCCTGACGCGAATGACGTTCTACGACGGCGCCGGCGGCCTGGCGCCGGCCTTCAATCCCGCCGGTACGTTCCAGAGCGCCTGGCTCTCGCTCCCGCAGCCGTCGGGCCTCAGGAAGTCCATCGACGGTCCCCGCGAGGATGTCCAGGATATCTCCTCATTCGTCTATTACCCCATCGATCCCGCCGTTCCCGCGCTGCTGCGCGGACGCCTGGCAGCCATCAGGAACGGTGCCGGTCACATCACACGCCACGAGGGCTATGACGTCTTCGGCAACGTCACCCGTACGGTCGATCCGAGCGGTGTGGCCCACGAAACGACGTACGACGCCCTCGGCCGGCTCGTCACGTCGACGACGAAGGGAGTGCCGGGTTGCAACACCGCCGACGATCCCCTTTGCGCCGTCGATCTGACCACCACGCGCTCGTACACCCCGGCCGCCGGGCCGCTCCGCGCCGAACAGCGTCCCGGCGGCGGCGTCACGGTGTATGCGTATGACGCTCGCGGGCGCGTCAGCACCGTCTCGCGCGGGCCGGCGGAAAACGATCTCCGCGAGCGCATGGAGACCACGTACGATCCGCTCACCGGAAAGAAGAACCTGCAAACGACGTCGGCCTTCGCCGGCGGAGCGTGGGTGGAAAAAACGCGGCAATCGTTCACCTATGACGCGCAGGCGCGGCTGCAAACCGTCACGCACGCCGACAACGCCAAGATCCACTACACATACGAGCCCGATGGACACCTGGCGGCGCTTCGTGACGAGAACCATGCCGCGCCGAACACCCTTTATGACTACGGCCCGGCAGGCCGTCTGGAGACGGTGACGCAGACTCTGGCCGCCGCTCCGGGGGGCGTGATCACCACTCACTACGCATACGACGTGCATGGAAACTTGACGTTCGTCGAGGACCCGAACGCCAACGCCACGCAGTATGTCTACGATGACTTCGGACAGATGATCCAGCAGGAGAGTCTGATTACAGGAAGCACCAGCTACGATTACGATGAAGCGGGGAATCTTCTCGCCACCGAGGACGCCAGCTCCGCCTTGACCACGCGCACCTATGACGCGCTGGGCCGCGTGCTCTCCGCGGTCTCCACCCGTAGAGGATCGACGGAGGAGACCGTGACCTGGACGTACGACGCCGGACCATTCGGGATGGGCCGGTTGTCCTCGATGAGCGATCCCTCCGGCAGCACGAGTTACGTCTACGACCGTCGCGGGCTCCTGGTCGGCGATCTCAGATCCATCGTTGGGCCGTTGAGCACCAGAGACTACACCACGCGTTATCGCTACGACGCCGATGGCAACCGCGCGGCCATCGTCTACCCCTCCGGCGACGAGGCCATATACACCCATGACCATGCCGGCCGCCCGCGGACGCTTTCCGTCGGCGGCGCCACGATCGTGAGCGACGCCGCCTATCTTCCGTTCGGTCCGCGCGCCACGCTTTCGTACGGGAACGGGATGCTTCAGACACTTCAATACGACAGCCGGACCAGGGTCGACACGAACGTGCTGAGCGGACCGCTCGGACCGATCGCCGGCTATGACTACGGATACGACGCGAAAGGAAACGTGACGTCGATCGTCGACCTGATCAACAGCGGCTACAACCGATCGTATGGGTACGATGATCTCGATCGCCTGACGGGCGCGAACAGCGGAAGCGCGTTGTGGGGCAGCGGAGGCTACTCGTACGACGCCATGGGCAACCTCCTCAGCGCCACCCTCGGAAGCAACGTGACGACCTTTGCCTACGAAGACACCACGGCCAAGCTCGTCACGGTGACCAACGGCGACGGCCCGAGCGACGTGACCTACGATGAGGCGGGCAACGAGACGCCGGAGGGAACGGTGGTCTCACCGCGCAATCACGTCATCAGCTACGACGCGCCGCTCGACGCAATGGAGTACGTGTATGACGGCCGAGGGGTGCGAACCACCCGGTATCGGACCCCGAAGAGCGTTGGCAGCGGTTGGGCCACCACTCATACGGTCTACACCCCCGAGCTCCAGCTGCTGTCGACGAAATCGTACGATGCTACGTCGACGGGAATCGAGACGCCGGCCTCCTTGCAGCAGATCGTCTGGTTCGGGGGCACGCCCGTCGCGCAGCTCGACGGCCTGACCACGCCGCGCACCCTGCGCTACACCTTCATCGATCACCTCGGAGCGCCCCTGCTGCAAACCGACGGTGCCGGTCAGATCGTCTGGCGCGCGGAGTACGATCCGTACGGCACCATCGTGCAGCAGCGCGAGGGCGACTCGGCGAGCCAACCGCTTCGCCTTCCCGGCCAGGAAGTCGAGCCTGGCACCGACCTCCACCAGAATGTCTTCCGCTGGTACCGGCCGGGGTGGGGGCGGTATACGCAGGCGGATCCGATGGGACTTGCCGCCGGCATCAACCTCTTCGGTTATGCCGTCAGTAACCCGCTTGGCTACATTGATCCGACCGGACTTGAGGCGTGGCCGATCCCGGCGCAACCCCCTGGTGAAATCTGCCCATTCCCCACACCCACACCGAAGGCACCGATTCCAGGTTTCGGGTGGAAAGGGGGACTGATCGGAATTCTAATCAATTTTCTGTTTGATCCAGGGATCGCCGATGCGCCGACACTCGAAAAGATGCAGGATAAGCTGAACAAGCAGTGTGGCAAATGCAAGAAGCAACCTGATTGTCCGCCGTGCGATCCTCCTGTTGGAACGCTGGGATATCGGTGGGACAAGGTGCCGCCGAAGAAACCACATTGGCCGTGGAAGGGTGACCACATCAAGTATTACCTTCAGAGCCAGTCACCGGCTCCCGTTTGTAAGTGTTTCTGGTCGGATACCGGCGTCGTTCTCCCACCGCCGCCGTCACCGATTGCGGTGCCGGTTCCGAATTCTCCGGTGTGGCCGTAACGTTGGTAGGCCCGGATGAAGCAACCGACATATGTCGACGGCCAGATGATCTGTGCGGGTGACCGGATTAAGCACGCCGGTCACCCCGCGGTTGTGTTGGCAGTCTTGGATACGCGTGAGTTCGCGTCGGATCGAGATCGCGCAGAGTGGGATTTTCTGAAGGATGGCTTTGTCATCTTGGAGGCAGGAACAAGCGAGACGTATCACTACCAGAAAGCGGATGAAGATATCGAGCTGGTCAGCCGTGCCGAAGAGTCATGCTGAGCCGCGAGGCCCGGCGGGCGACGACGCGGCGGCCCGAAGGCCGCCACGTCCTGGTGCGGGCCCGTTCAGCCCTGCGGGGGCGGCGGCGCGATCACCGCATCGGGGACCTGATTCCGGATCGGTTTGATCGTCCGCAGGTACGTGTACACGGACTTGAGGTCCTCGTCGGTGAGATTCCGGTAGATGTGCCACGGCATCGGGGGGAGGATCGGGCGGGCCACGCCCCAGTGCCGGCCGGTGCGGATGGTCTTGACGAACATCTCTTCGGTCCAGATGCCGATCCCGGTCAGGCGGTCCGGCGTGAGGTTGGCGGTGTAGCTCACGCCCCATGGTCCGGCGAACGCGGTGTTCGTGCCGGCGCCGATCCACACCCACGGGCTGTTGCCGAGCTTCGGCGCGGGAGGCATCACCAGGTCGTGCGGATGTCCGGACAGCGCTCGGGTCATGTCCGGCGCGGGGCCGTTCGGACCGTTGACCCAGGGCGTGTGGCAGTCGTGGCAGGCCAGGACGGAAATGAGATATGCCCCCCGCTCCACGCGCTGGGTCTGCACCTGGGCAGCGGTCGGGACGTTGGCGCGCTTGGCGATGGCGGTCACACTCGAGGCCAGGACGATCGTCACCGCGATTCCGATGACGAAACCGGCCAATCCTTTCTTTCGGGCGCTCATGTCGTTCCTCCTTCTTTTACTGCACGCAATGTAGGGACGGCGAGCGCGGCGCGTTGCTAAGAGTTTCCTACGGCGATCCGAAAAAGATCCTGAAGGTCGTTCCGGAGCGCCGTCCGTTTCCTAAGAGATCCCTAAAGACCTCTCTATAATCGTGACTTCCATGTCCTCCCCGCCGCAGTGGGCCCGCGAAGGCGGCACGTCGGTGCTGGTCGGAACGGCGGACGCGTCCTGCGTTCCGGCCGGCTGCCGCGGGATCGCCGTGCGGATCGATCCGCAGTTTTCGCGGGCCACGGCGTTCGTGCCGGTGGCGACCAGCCGCGACGTGATCGCCAACGCGGCATCGACGAAGCGGGCGGCGTTCGTCGTCACGCGGATCGTCGAGCACTTCTCCGTTCAGCTGAAGGGATCGGTCGAGACCATTCGTCTGGCGACGGACGCCGAAGAGCCGTTCGTGCGGTCGCGCCTTTCGGAGTTCGCCGAGGTGCTCGACAGCGTCGGCCTGCCGCGCCGCCTGGGGGAGACGCTGGCCTGCTGGCCGGCGTTCGCCATCGAGCTGAACGTGGAAGAGCTGTTCGATCAGACTCCCGGTCCCCGCGCCGGCACGGCCATCCGATGATCGCTCTCTCCGAGATCTCGCGCTGTTTTCAGGGAGTCATCCCGTGCATTCTCTGCACGAGCGACGCGCGAGCCGTTCCGAACGTGACGTACGCCAGCCAGGTGCACGTGCTCGACGAGCGTCACGTCGCCCTCTCGCGGCAGTTCTTCAACAAGACCAGCCGCAATCTCGACGAGAATCCGCGAGCGGCGGCGGAGGTGCAGGACCCGGTCACCTTTCAGGCCTACCGGCTCTCGTTGAAGTTCCTGCGCACGGAGAAGAGCGGGCCGCTGTTCGACCGCATGTCCGCGCGGATCGACGCCATCGCCGCGACCACCGGGATGGCTGGGATCTTCCGCCTCATCGGCGCCGACGTCTTCGAAGTCCTCGGCATCGAGCGCCTGGAGGGGTTTCTCCACGGGCCGGCGCCGGCGGCCGAGGAAGCGATCTCGGTCTCCGGCTTCCGCAGCGAGCTTCGCGGGCTGCACCACGTCTCCGACCGCATCAACGCCGCGGCCTGCCTCGACCATCTGCTCGACAACCTGCTGGAGGCGCTCGACGCGTACTTCGGATTCCGGCACACCATGGTCCTCATCGCCGACGAATGCACCGGCAGGCTGGTGACGCTGGTCAGCCGCGGCTTCGGAAGCAGCGGGGTAGGGGCGGAGGTGGAGATCGGCCAGGGACTGATCGGCACGGCGGCCGGGCAGCGGCAGCTCCTGCGCATCACCGGTCTGGAAGCGAACCTGCGTTACAGCCGCGCCGTGCGGCGGGAGAGCGGAACGTCGGCCCCCGAGATTCCGCTGCCGGGCCTGCCCGATGCCCAGAGCGCGCTGATCATCCCGCTCACCATCGGCGATCGCCTGATCGGCGTACTGGCAACCGAGGATCGCGATCCGATGCGATTCGGCGAGTGGCACGAGGCCTTCCTCGACATCATCGGCAACCAGATCGCCCTCGGCATCGACCGCATGACCGGGCGCGGCGACGATGCGGAGGGCACCGTGGCCGTGATCGAAACGGCTCCCGCTCCGGCCGAGGCCCGTCCCCATCGGACCATGACCTACTACGTGAACGACGACGCCGTGTTCGTCGACGACGAATACCTGATCCGGAACGTGCCCGGCCGCATTCTGTGGAAACTGATGCGCTCCTGGAGCCGGGAGGCTCGCACCCAGTTCACCAATCGCGAGCTCCGCCTGGACGAGTCCCTCGGCCTGCCGCCGATCAAGGACAACCTCGAGAGCCGCCTGATCCTGCTGCGGCGGCGCCTGAGCGAGAAGTGCCCGGCCATCCGCCTCGTACCGCTCAGTCGCGGGCGCTTCGCGCTCCAGGTCGACGGCACGGTCGACCTGGTCGAGCGCTGAGGGGCAGTCTCAACCCGTCCGGGCGGGTTGGAGCACCCGCCCCGGCCGCGCCGCGGTGGGCCGGCCCTCGCGCCAGACCGGCTCGCCGTTGACGATCACCGTATCGATCCCCTTCGCCGGCGCGACCGGCTTCTCGAAGCTCGCCGTCTCGTCGATTGCCGCCTCGTCGAAGAGCACCAGGTCCGCTGCGAAGCCCTCCTTCAGCATGCCGCGGCCGGCGAGGCCGAACATCGCCGCAGTCAACCCGGTCATCTTGTAGACCGCTTCCTCCAGAGAGAACAAGCCGAGTCGCCGGGAGTAATGGCCCAAGACCCGGGCGAACGTTCCCCACAGCCGCGGATGCGGCGCGGCGTCGTGCGGCAGCCCGTCGGAGCCGATCATGGTGTGCTCGAAGGCGAGGATGCGCTGCACGTCCTGCTCGTCCATGGAGAAATAGATCGCTCCCGCCGGGAGCAGCTCCTGCACCGCCTCTTCTTCCGAACGATTCATCTTCGCGGCGATGTCTTTCAGGTCCATCCCGGCGAATTCCGGATGCGGCTTTGACCAGCTGACCAGCACCCTCGAGGCGATGCGGACGCGGCTCCAGGAAAGGATGGTCGAGGAGGCGCGGTAGGGATAGCAGTCGAGGCCGACTCTCTGGGAGCGCATCGCCTTCTCGATGATCGGTAACGTCTCGGCGGAGCGGCCGTGATTCGGCGTGCCGAGGACCTTGTGGTGCGACACGACCACCGGGATGCCGAGCTCGCGGCCGATGCGGAACGTCTCCTCGAGCGACTCGACCACCCCCTCGGCCTCGCTTCGCATGTGCGTGCAGTAGAGCGCCCGGCGCGCGCTGAGCGGCCGGCAGACCTCGATCACCTCCTCGGTCGGCGCGGCGCGCGCCGGCTCGTAGAAAAGGCCGGTGGAGACGCCGATCGCGCCCGCCTCCAGCGCCTCTTTCACCAGCATCTGCATCTTCGCGATCTCGCCCGTCGTCGCCGGCTTGTCGAGATCGTCCATGGTCTGGCTGCGCAGCATGGTGTGGCCCACCAGGAGCGCGCAGTTCGTCGCGGCCGGCTTGTTTCGCAGCTCCCCGATGTAGTCCCTGAAGGTGGGAAAGCGGAACCAGCTGCCCTCGTCATCGATCAGGTCGAGCGGCGGGGTGACGGGCCTGGCCATGCCGCGCGGCGCGGGCGCGAGCGAGACGCCGCAGTTGCCCGCCACCACCGTGGTCACGCCCTGGCTCACTTTCGGCGCCATGTCGGGCCCTGAGAGCATGAGCCGGTCGTCGTGAGTGTGCGCGTCGATGAAACCGGGGGAGAGGACCTTGCCCGCGCCGTCGATGACGTGGCCGGCAGTCGCATCGCCGACGTTCCCCACTCGTTGAATCACGCCCTCCTGAATCGCCACGTCGGCCTGAAAGCGCGGCGCGCGAGTGCCGTCGACGATGACCGCGTTGCGAATGACGAGGTCGTAGTGGGCCATGGAGCGGTCACTATATGCTCGTGCAGCGCCTCACGAACGGCCACCGGCTGAAGCGATAATCGCACCCGATGAAACGCTCGCTCGTTCTGTCCCTCCTCTTCCTTGCCGCCTGCGCCAGCACGCCGCGGCAACAACCGGCCAGGCCGCCGGTGCATGTGGTCATTGTCGGCACCACCGACATCCACGGCTGGTTCGACGGCCATCGGGGCGCCGGACCGCGGTTCGGTGGCGTGGCCCTTCTTGCCAGCTACGTCGACGCGCTCCGCGTGCAGAACGACAACCATGTGCTGCTGGTCGACTCCGGCGATCTGTTCCAGGGAACCCTGGAGTCCAACTTCTTCGAGGGCGAGCCGGTCATCAAGGCGTACAACCTCCTCGGATACGCCGCGTCGGCGGTCGGCAACCACGAGTTCGACTACGGCCCGGTCGGTCCCACCTCCATCGCCCGCGCGGGCGACGATCCCCTCGGCGCGCTGAAAAAGAACGCCGCCATGGCCAGCTTCCCGTTTCTCGCCGCCAACATGACGGAGAAGGCGACCGGCGCCACGCCGGCGTGGGCCAGGCCGTACACGATGGTGGAGGTGGCCGGCGCGCGCATCGGCATCATCGGCCTCTCCACGCCGGACACGCCGAACGTCACCATCGGCGCCAACGTGCGGACGCTGAGCTTCGGCGATCCCGTTCCCGCCACCGTCGCCGCGGCGGCCGCGCTGCGCCGGCAGGGAGCGGACGCGGTGATCGTCATCGCGCACATCGGCGGCAAGTGCGCCGACGTCGCCGACGTCCACGACGTCGCCAGCTGCGGGGCGGAGGAGGAGGTCATGCGCTACCTGGACCGCCTGCCGCCGCACACCATCGACGCCTTTTTCGCCGGCCACACTCACCAGCAGATGCGCCACTTCATCCACGACGTCCCGGTGCTTCAGGGGCGCGCGTACGGCGAGGAGTTCTCCACGCTCGATCTCTGGATCACCCCACGGCAGGGAGTGGATCCGTCGCGCACCACCATCCGGCCGCTGACCATGATCTGCGAGCAGGTGTGGAGCGGCACCGAGCGCTGCAAGACCCCCGGCCCGGCCGGCGCCTCCCTGGTCCCGCGCACGTTCCTCGCTCGCGCCATCGCGCCGGACGCCAAGCTGGCCGAAGGGATGAAGCCGTACGTCGACCGCGTGGCGGCGAAGCGCGCCGAGAGCGTCGGCGCCACCGCCGCCGCGCCGTTCACGCGGCGCTTCGACGGCGAGTCGACCCTCGGCGATCTGCTGGCCGACCTCATGCGCCGCACCTTCGAGACCGACGCGGCGATCATCAACTCCGGCGGCATCCGCTCCGATCTCCGCGCCGGAAACCTCGTCTACGCCGACGTCTTCGAGACCAGTCCGTTCGACAACTATCCCGCCATCGTCCGCATGACGGGCGCGCAGATCCGCGAGGTGCTGCGGCTCACCACCCTCAACGGGGAACGCGGGATCATGCAGGTCAGCGGACTGCGCTACACCGTCGATGCGGCCAAGGACGCGGGCAAGCCCGCCGCGGAGCGCGACCGCATCGTCTCCGTGACGCTGGCCGACGGCTCGCCGCTCGATCCCTCAAAGCTCTATCGCGTGGTGATGCCCGACTTCCTGGCGCTGGGCGGCGACGGCTTCGATTCGGTGACCAGCACCATCCCGGCCGACCGCATCGAGATCCTGCCGAGCCGCACGCTGCACGACGTCTTCGCCGAAATGCTGCGCACCCTGCCGCAGCCGCTCACGCCGAAGCTCGACGGGCGGCTCACCGTCCTCAATCATTGAGCCGTCATCCTGAGCGCAGCGAAGGATCTTGGGTTCGACCAGCGCTAATCGAGCCGAAGATCCTTCGCCGTCTACGCGGCTCAGGATGACGGGCTTGCCAGAAAGGCGCGCAGCCGCTGCAGCTCGGCGTCCAGCTCGCGGGTGAAGGCGCGGTCGCGTGGGCGCGACTCGACGAATCCAAAGTCGGCGTGCAGCTCGCCGCCTTGCAGCGCGGCGTTGCTCCATCCGATCACGCGGTCCTTCCAGAGCAGTGGCAGGGCGTAGTAGCCGAGCTTGCGCTTCGGTGCCGGGGTGTAGGCCTCGAATCGATAGGTCCAGCCCCACAGGAGCTCGAAGCGCGCCCGGTCCCAGACCACCGGATCGAACGGCGCGAGCAATCGCACCGCGGTGGGCGCGGGCGCGTCCTCGGGATGCTCGCTCGCCGGCCAGTACCACTCCACGCCGTCGAGGCGGGCGTGGGCGAGCCGCTGCTTCGCGCGCGCCAGGGCGGCGGGGATTCCGGCCCGCCACTGCGGCGCGGCGTAGCGCAGGCGGCGGACGACGAGCGAGAGTCCAGACGCCGTGAGCGGCGCGTAGAGATCGACGACGGCGTCCACCAGCGCGTCGAGACGAGCGCGGCGTGCGGCGGCGTCGAGCGGATCGCCCGCCCACTGGCGGGCGGCGTAGATGCGGATGCCGGCCTCGCGCCTGACGATGCGCAGCAGTCCGCGGTAGTGCAGGTCGTCGAGGAGGTGCGTGGTGGCGTTCGAGGAGCCGCCCCAGTAGTTGGTGACGCGGCCGTGCGCAAAGTGCGCGGCCACCTCGCGCGGGTGGATGCCGGCGGCGCCGCCGGCAGCGACGAATTCGAGCAGCTCCTGCGCGCGGCTCTTGCGGTGGCGGGCACCCCAGCGCGGCTTCCCCTCGCGCGGGTGCATCAGCGCGTGGAGCCGGCGGGTGACGAAGCCGTAGTTGATGAAGACGTCTTCCTCCACCTCGAGCGCCGCGTAGCGCCGCTCGAGATCGCCCGCCTTGTAGCCTCGCACGCGGTGCCGCAGCGTGAGGTCCTGCGCGCGCGCCGGGGCGCGGATCGGGTCGGCCTGGACGAATCCGAGGCGATCGATCGCGCGCTGCAGCGTCGTTGGGGGAAACAGGTTGCGCGACACCGCGAAGCGGCGCAACGCGTCGATGCCCGATCTCAGAAGAGCTCCTCCGCCAGCGCGACGATGATGCCGGCGGGGCCGCGCATGTAGCAGAGTCTGTACTGGTCCTTGTACTGCGCCACCTCGCCGACGAGCTCGGCGCCTTCGGCGCGCAGGCGAGCGACGGTGTCGTCGACGCTCTCCACCGTGAACATGACGCTCCGGAGGCCCGGCGCGTTCGGCGGCGCGATCGCCGGTTCGATCTCGACCAGTGCCGGATGGTGAAACTTCGTCAGCTCGAGCCGCCCGTCCCCATCCGGGGTCCGCATCATCACGATGTCGACCTGGACACCTTCGAGCCCGTTGATGCGGTCCACCCACGGGCCTTCCACCCGCGCCTCGCCTTCGCGCGTCATGCCGAGCGCGGTGAAAAACGCGATCGCGGCTGCAAGGTCGTGGACGACGACGCTGACGTGGTCCAGTTTCTCGATCGTCATGTCCCTTGTATAGCAGGGCCCGTGCGCGGCGGTCCATGGCGGGTTGCGCTATCGAGCGGCGCCGCTCCAGGCGCGCATCGATTCGCGCAGCGCCGCCGCGAGCGGCGCGTCGATGCGCTCGAGGCGGCCGAGCGCGTCCAGCGCCTCGTCGCGCAGGCCGTAGTGCGCCAGGATCGCGGCGTGCAGCAGCGCGTCGGTGGGATGCTGCTCCCGCGCGGTCGCGATCTCGTCGGCCGCGGCCTGGCCGAGGACGCGGAATCGCGCGGGCGGGTTGGGCGGGCGAGGGTAGACGCGGCGGTCGCCGCCGCGCGCCACTTCCACCTGCCACTCGTACTCGCCGCCGCGCTGCAGGTCACCGGAGGGCGTCCAGCGCGGCTCGGCCAGCGACTCACTCTCCACGATCGAGCGCCCGCTCTTCAGGATGACTTTGTAGGTCGCGCCGCGGCCGGGCACGGACCAGCGGAGTTGCGGGCGCGCGCTGGCGACGACGATCCTGTCCGGCGCGAGCTCCGCGTGGCCGTCCTGCGCGCCGCGCAGTTGCGTCGTCGAGCCGCGCAGGCCGGCGAAGACCGCCGGAACGGCAAAGGCGCGCGTTCTCCGCGCTTCCACGACCCATTCGCTCCACGTTGAACGTTCATAGCCCTGCCGGACGCGCACCACCTGCCGCGCGGGGGCGGGAGGCGCGGGCGTGTCTCGCTGCATGACGAGCAGGCCGGCGGCGGCAACGACGGCGACCGACGCGGCGAGGGCCAGGAAGATCTTCCACGAACGGCGGGCGGGGGGAGGCATCGCGAGGCGGCGGATCTCGTCGACCTCGCGTGCGCAGCGCTCGCAATCCGGCAGGTGACGGCGTGCCGCCTCGAGCTCCTCGCCGGCGAGCGTCGCGTCCGCGTACGCCACGATCGATTCGGGCCAGAGGTGGTCGTCCTCCTCCGCTTCGATTTGAAGCCGCAGATCGCCCGCGACGCGGCCGACGGGCAGCAGTCCCTCCAGGGACTGACGGCACTCGTCGCAGACCGCGGCGTGGCGCGCCACCTCCGTCAGTTCGGCGAGCGGAAGCTTTCCGAGCCGAAGACGGTCCTCCTGTTGACCCGTCACGTGTGTGCTCATACTAGATGGACGACCGAACGGCGTTCATATTCTGGCCATCCGGCGCGACAGCCGAAGCCGCGCCGACTTTCTCAGGTTGATGATCTGCTGCCGGGTGAGGCCCAGACGGGCGGCGATGGTCAGGTCGTCGAGCGGGAGGTCGCACCAGATCTCGTTCAGCTCGCACGGCGTCAGCCCCGTCACGCGCGCCACCTCCGCGGCGTCCGCGATCTGCAGCAGGACGAACAGCGCCAGCGCATTGGCGCCCGTCGAGTCCCGCAGATTCAGCAGCAGTGCGGCGCGCTGATTCTGCGGGAGCTCCAGGATCTCCCGCCACAGGCGCTCCAGAGACTGGCGCTGTTCGAGCACGCTGAGCTGATCGCTCCGCTCGTCGGGCGGAAACTCGTCGCGTTCGACCACGACGTCGCGGACGTCCCACAGCTCCGCCACCAGGTCGAGCAGCGACTCGAAGGCGACCGGATGCCCGATCCGCTCGAAGACCGCCTGGAGCGCCTCGGCCGGACGGGCCCGGTCGCGCATGATCTTGGTCGCCGCGAAGGGGTCGCCCGCCGGTCCCGGCGCCGATCCTCTCCATTGGGCGAGTCCGGCCACGACGTCCTCCGGCGTCTCCCACAGTGCAAATGCCGCATGGCGGCCCATGATGTAGCGGAGGTTTCGTTTGAGCCGGTACCGCTCCGGGTATCGCAGCCGCCGGAAGTCGTGGCACGCGTTGTGGGCCAGGGCCGAAACGTAGCTGTGAAATACCGCGATGGCGTGATCCTCGTAAACCGCGGCGGCGCGCAATTTCCGGATCAGCCGCAGCACGACCAGCGACGAGATCTCCTCCAGATCCTCGGTCTGAACGTCCGGCTCGGTGCGGCGGAACCGTTTCAACACGGTCTCGATCAGCGGCCTGGCGCAGCGCGTGACCAGCACGGCGATCACTTCCTCGCGCCCCTGCTCGCCGGAAGCGTCGACCAGCGGCCACAGCGCCGGATCGTTCAGATCGCGAAGTCGATCGGCATCGGCCATCGGGCGGTCATGATAGGGCACGGACGTCGCGGCTCGTTCTGACTGACAAAGCGCCCCTTTATTACCGCCGGCGGCGCGCGAACGGCCATCCAATATTGCCCTTCCTTTGCCGTCTTTTCATGACAAGTGTCCAGAGTCCAGGAGGTCGGCATGCCGGGATCCCGCCGTATTGTCCGATGGCCCGCCATCGTGTTGATGGCGTTTTGTCTTTTGAGTTTCGACCGCCGAGCCGCCGCCGAAGGCGCCCATCCCAACGTCGCTCGCGGGTTCAACCCCGAAACGCCCTATCACACGGGAGACATCGACACCGTCAATGTCTTCAACGGCAATCTGGTGATCGCGGTCCCGATCGGGCAGGAGTACCGGGTGGGCGGCAATCTGTCGTATTCATTCAAGCTCGTTTACAACGGGCAGGTCTGGACGTTCCGCGATCAGAGCCCATCCGCCGCGACGCCGGGCACGCACTCCAACGTGGCGCTCGGCTGGCAGTTTACGCTGGGCGAGCTCTCGCCGCCTGACCTGTCCGTCATCCCGCCGAACGCGCCCCCGCACCAATGGATCTTTCATACGCCGGATGGCGCAAGCCACGCGTTCTACAAGGTTCTCCATCCGGCGCAACGCGGGACGAGCCTGGAAGCGCGCCTGGATAACAACAAAGTCTACGGTTACACGCGTGACATGTCGTATCTCCGGCTCTTCGGCGGCGTGGCGAGTGAAGTGGCGCGCGGAGATGGTGAGCATCCGAGGCTCGTATGGTTCGGTGAGATGACCGTGCAGATGCCCAACGGCACCGAGTACGTCTTTCGGTCGAGCGCCGTGGACAACCAACTGACCGTCCCCTCCACGGAGGTCCCGTACTACCTCCACGCCATCAGGGATGCGTTCGGAAACGAACTGCAGGTCGAGTATCAGTACAAAGACGCGGGCGGCGCTCTGCAGCCCGACATTACCGGCGATCCCGCGCAAGCCGACGCCTGGAAAGTCTCGGAGAGGCCGGCCGGCGGGCCGGCAGGCCGCACGCATCTCATCCTTTTCGAGGAGAACGAGTGGTACCAGACAAAGCCGGGGAACAACTCCACGTATACCGATCCCAACCTGTTGCCCAGCGGAACGGTCCACAAAAAGAGAATCGTCAAGGAAGTCCGCCTCGCGGCCCGAGGCGGCACGGCCGTTTATTCATTCACCACTGACTTCAAGACGATCAATGAGCCGTGCGATGCATTCGTGGGGTGGAAGGACCACCGCATGAAGGCGCGCTTTCTCTACGCCATCGACGGCCCGGAGGGGCTGAAGTATGGCGCGACCTATCGCGAGCTGGGCGCCTCTTCGTCACAGTGCTCCGCGACCGCGGGGCACATCACCAGCCTGTCGCTTCCCACCGGTGCGGTGATCACGTACGCGCTCGGACGCCGGCGGTTTCCGCTCGTTCCCGATTATGACCACGATCCGCGCTACGTCTGTCATGAATCGCAGCGACCCTATTACAACGGCGATCAGTGCACCACGGGCGGACGCAACGACAGCGGGTTCTGCGACCCTGGTTACGACCCGCCGTCGACATGCATCGATTCCTCGGGCGGCGCCTTGAGGGGCGGCGGCGATCACCGGCCGCCGTTTTCCGATCCCGTGAGCGTCATGACCCGTACCGTCACCCATCCCGACGGCACCGCCACGACACACGAGTACGGTGCCGCGGCGCGCTGCGGCGTGCCGCAGGGCGAGCACTTCCAGGAGACGGTGGTGATGATCGATGGGCCCGAGGGGGAGCGGTCCCTTCACTATTTCGTCGTCGATCCCTCCGACGTGACGGGCTCCGATTACCCGGCCACGCTCGACGAGTACGGACTGCCTTTCAGCAAGCTGCCGCAGAGCGAAGCAACCACGCTGCTGCCTGACTGGGCGGCGGGTTATTTCCTTTCCACCGAAACGATGGCCTCTTCCACCTGCACGCCGTTTCCCAACCCATTGACTTCCTGCGGCCTCGTCAATCAGTGCGACGGCCAGGTCATGCGCCGCACCTACGTGAAGTATGAAACCGAGCCGTATATCGCGTCCGGCGACGGGACCGACGACCCTCGGGAGGGAGGGGGGATGGTCGATCTCAACCGCCGCCTGCGGGGAACGATCACCATTACGCGGAAATACGATCCGAATCGGGGAATCTGGGTCGACGACCTCTGCGCCGGCCTGGTGCCCTGCTATACGAAGGTCGACTACGACGATTACGACGGCCTCGGTCATTTTCGCAAGGAGACGCGAACGACGAACATGACGCTGGGCCGCACGCCGAACGACGCGATGGCCCGTACGGTGACCACCTCGTACAACCGCGCGATTCCGGAGTCGAGTGAGCCGCGATGGCTTTTCGGACAATATGCGAACACGAAAGTCGATGCCGGCGCGGGCGACGTCAAGCTGGCGGAGTTCTGCTGGGACACCGCCGGCTACCTGACGCACCGACGCGATTATCGCGGCCTGACGGGCGAGGAGTTTCCGCAGCCCGACATCCTCACCGTCTTTACGCGCAATTCGCAGGGCAATACGACGGAGGAAAGCCGGTACGGGGTGATGGAAGGCTTCGCCACGTGCACCAGCGATCTGGCCTCGGCGACGCCGGCCGGAAAAGTCAAGAACACCTGGTCGTACGGAACGATGGCGACCACCCAGTTCGACGGCGCCCCGTTCAAGACGGCGGACCTCGACATCGACGCCGCAACCGGTCTCCCGATCGCCTCGCGCGACGGCAGCCAACGGGTCACCTGCTACGAATACGATCTGCTCGGGCGGCTGAAGATGACGCGCCCGCCCGGAGGCGAAGCGGAGAGCTGGTTCGAATACAACTGGTACGACTCCTCGGCCGGGCGGCCGAGCCATGCCGCGGCCAGGCAGTTGCCGCCGTCGACCGCGCCATGCGCCTCCGCGCAGCGTCCGACGGCTGCATCCCTCACCGAGTCGCACTACTACTATGACGGCGTCGGAAGGTTGGTTCAGACCAGGACCCGGATGCCGGCAGGGAAATGGGCCACCGTCACGACCGCCTATGACAAATCCGGAAGGAAGGCGAGCACCAGCGTCCCGGTTGCGCTCGACACCGCGGACTATGCAGCCGTCATCGACCCCGCTCCGAAGACCACCAGGTTTTTCTACGACGCCCTGGGACGGATGGTCAAGACGATCGCTCCTGATGAAAGCACGGTGGAACAGACGTACATCGGCGACCGGGAGGTATCGCACGGGGCAAGGGTGGCGACGACTCCCGGTGACACGCTTCAACAGACGCTGTTCCTGACCACGGAGGCCTATGACGGGCTCGGGCGGTTGGCGCAGGTGCGCGAGCCGCTGTCCACCGAAGAAGTCACGGACTACTTCTATGATTTCGGCGATCGCCTGACCGAGGTACGCCAGGGCGCGGCCTCCAGGAAGTTCTCCTACGATCGGTTCGGGTTTCTTCGCACCGAGAAACACCCGGAACAGAGCGAGGCCAGCTACACGTACGACGTGCGGGGCCGCCTTCTGACGAAGCAGGTCGGCAGCGTTGTCTCCCTGTTGCACAAATACGACGTCGCCGATCGTCTGATCGAGGTCGTCGATCAGAAAAACGACAGGATCATCAAACAGTTCGTCTTCGATTCAGACGGCGGCGCGAGCGAGCCCGGCAAGCTGTTGCGGCAGGTGCGCCACAACGATTTCTCTTCCGGCAGATACTCCGTCTCGGACTCCTTCCGCTACGAGCCGGGGACCGGAAGGCTGAACCTCAAGAGCACCGAGGTGGCCAGGTTCACGTCGGCTGGCGTCCTGAGCGAAAAGCGGACGACGTCCCAGAAGTTCTCGTATGACGTGCTCGGTCTGTCCTCGACCATCCAGTTCCCGGAGTGCCAGTCGTGCGGCACGTTCCCGCTCGGTCCGCGCTCGCTCAATCTGACGCGCGCGGAAGGTCTGCTCGCCGGCATCCAGGGGGCGGCAACCAGCATCGCGTACGCGCCCAGCGGCGCGGTGAAGCAGGTAGTGCACGCCACCGCCGAGGCGGGCGCGGTCGGCGTGGCCGATGAGTATGAACAGGACGCGACCGGCCGTCGCCCCAAATCCATCAAGTTCACCAATGTGCGGAATTGCTGGCTGATCCTCGCGCCGCCGGCCGGCGCGACGGTGCCGGAGGGAAGCTCCGCGGTCTTCCTGATGACGGTCGCTGCCGGAGCCTCGATCCAGTGGTACGAGGGGACCGCCGGCGACGTCACCAGGCCCGTACCCGGCGCGACCGACGCCACCTTCACCACGCCACAGCTGTCGCAGCCGAAGACCTATTGGGCCCGGGTGACGGCGCCGGCCAGCGGGTGCATCGAGGACACTGCGACGATCACCGCCCAGGTCTGCAGGGAGCCCTCCGTGCGGACGCCGGAAGCGACGTCGAGCACGCGCGCATTCGCAGGCGTGCCGGTGAGGATCGCGGTCGACGTCGACGGTCCCGCGTCCTACCGGTGGGAATGGATTCGCGGTGCGGACCACGCCCCGATCGGCGGAAACGACGCGGCGGTGACCTTCACCCCGTCGAATGACGACGTCGGACAGATCGTGAAGATCGTGGTGACGGTCACCTCGAAATGCAAGGATCTCCCATTCAGCAAGGTGGTCACCGTGGCGAAGCTCGACGTCGTCGCGCCGCCGGCGTGCACCGCCGCATTCGATCCGGTCCACACCACGGTGTTCCCCAAGACGTACACCGTCATCCCCAACGAGCATTCGTCGCAGGTGGCGGCGCTGAAAGCCCCGCCCGAGGTCAACGGCTCGTATCCGAAGATCGTTTATTCGTTCCGTTGGGTTCAGGACGGCGCGGTTCTCGAGAACGACGATCGCACCTGGTTGTCGTCGGCCCCGCCCGCCGCGTCGCCGGCCGACGAGCCGTCGCGATCGGAGGTGCTGTTCCAGTTCGACGAGCAGTCGGTGCTGCGCCTCGAGGCCTGGGTGAGCTGCTACTCCGGCGCCAATGACACCACGCCGTTCGCGGTCTCGAAGCCGGTTTCCACGCAGTCGTTCGGCGTCATGAACGGCCATTGTCCCGTTCCGGACGTGACCGTGGCGCCGGCGAGCGCTCTGCTCGGCACGTCCCCGGTCACCCTGCGGGCCGAGTCCTCCTATCCGGATGCCGTGTTCGTCTGGTACTCCGGCGAGCCGGGCAACACCACCTTCGAGGCGGGACGCGGCGATCTGCTGACCGTCAGCACCGCGGGAATCTATTGGGTGCGCGTCTCCAGCGAGTGCGCCTTCAAGGACAGCGCGGCGGTGGTGGTGTCTTCCGCCGCGGGAAGCTGCCAGCCGGTGCGGATCCTTCGCGAGCCGGCGGGCGCCTCGATCGAGGCGGGAACGCCGGTCACGCTCTCCGTCGACGCTGCCGGGGTGCCCACCCCTTCGTACTACCTCTGGACCGTGACGTGGAACGGCCCGCCCGCCCTCGATACGGGCGACCGGCCGATCGCCGGCACCAACGGCAAGACCTCGATCGTGGTCGCGCCGCTGGAGACGACCGACTACGCCGTGAGGGTCGGCAACGGCATCACATCCTTTAATGATTGCTCCCTGACCCAGAGCCGCGTCGCGCGGGTGCGCGTCGTCTCATGCCGGGACATCAACCTGGTGCAGCCGCAGGATGCGGTGCTCGCCGCCGACGCCGAGTCGGTGGAGTTGGCCGTGACCGCCACGCCCGGAACCAGCGGCACGCTGAAGTACCAGTGGTTCATCGGCGAGAGCGGCGACCTGTCGCAGCCGGTCGACCCGGCCATCGACGGCGGCCCCAGGCTCCGCCTGCGGTACGAAGACCATCTGAAGAACCTCGCCACGAACAAGTTCTGGGTCAAGGTGTCGTTCGATACCCTGCCGGGAGCTCCGAAGCGCTGCGCGGTGGACAGCCGGACCGTCACCGTCTGCCGGCTCCCGCGGGTCTACAACCCGCTGGGCGGCGGCTTCAGCAACGCGGTGCCCGACCTGAGGCGCGATCTCTCCATCGGCGTCGCCGGCGACGGCATCACGTACGCCTGGTACGAGGGCGACGGAAACGGTGCCACGCCCGACAAGTCGCGCCCCTTGCCCTCGAAGTCGAACGCGGTGCCCGTCTGGCCGACGGCCACCACCAAGTACTACGTGGAGATCGTGAGCGGCTGCAGTCCGGCGACCGTGGCGCGCTACACGGCGCAGGTCAGCGTCTGCCCTCTGTTCCAGGGCACCCCCACCGCCGACAAGACCCTGGTGAACGTCAATTCCACCACCGTGCTGCACGCCGACGTCAAACGCGGCGACCGGATCGAGTGGTACACGCTCTCGGCACAAGGCGCGGCGACGCTCGTTCCGTCGATGATCGGAGCGAATCCGCCCACCATTCCGATCGCCGCCGGCACGCGCTTCTTCGCCCGCGCCTGGAGCGGAGACTGCCACCGCGACAGCGAACCGGTGACGGTCAATGTCTGCGACGGACCGAGCGTCGGCTATACGACCGTCACGCCGCTGGTGACGATCCAGACCGTCCCGACCATGCTGGTCCAGAAAAACAAGCTGCAGACGATCACCGCGACCGCCGGCGCCAACGACGGCGCGCTGGCGTGGCAGTGGTATCGGGGCAATGCGGCGGGAAACGTGGCCACCTCGACGCCGGTCTCTTCGAGCGTCTCCTTCGATACCTATCCCGACCAGACCGCGAGCTACTGGGTGCGCGGGACGAACAACACCACGGGCTGCTACGGCACCTCGGGGCTGGTCACCATCAAGGTCTGCGTGCCGACCATCGTCGAGTCGCCGGCCTCCGTCATGGTCAACTCCGGAAGCAGCGCGACGCTGACCGTCACCACCGACAACCTGCCCGGCCTGACCTATCAGTGGTATGTCGGCCAGCCCGGCAACGTCACGGTGAAGGCCGACGGTCCGAATACCGGCGGCGCGACCACCGGCACGTTGACGGTGCTGAACGCGACGTCCGACACCACGTACTGGGTGCGCGTCACCGGTTGCGACGGCGCGAAGTCCCAGGACAGCGCCGCGGCGACGGTCTCCATCTGCAGGCCGCCGGCCATCACGGAACAACCGCACAGCCAGCTGCTGGCGGCCACCGGCGGCGCCGAGGTCAAGGTCGTGGCCACGGGCACCGACCTCGCGTACCAGTGGTACAAGGGCGCCGCCGGCGACCTCTCCAATCCCATCCCGGACTCCAACCAGGCGGCCCGGACGCAAAACCCGCAGTACACCACCAAGTACTGGGTCCGCATCACCGGCCGGTGCGGGACCATCGACAGCGCGAGCGCGACGCTGGCCCGTCCGCCGGTGATCCAGACGCAGCCCGCCGGCCGCCTGATCACCAAAGGCGCCGGCGTGCAGTTGTCGGTGACGGCGCTCGGCAATGAGCTGGCGTACCAGTGGTACCAGCGAACGGCGTCCGGCATCGCCGCCGTCAGCGGCCAGACCGCGGCGACGTACACGATCTCCGCCGTCAATGCCGACGCCACGTATTTCTGCCGCGTCTACAGCGGCTCGGCGGCGACCGCCCTGGCCCAAACCGACAGCGCGGATGCCACGCTGACCGTCTGCCAGCCGCGGACGCTGCGCCTGGTCGGCACCCCGAACCAGGTCAGCGGCTCCGACGTGACGATGCAGGTCGACAGCGCCGACGCGAGCGAGACCTATGAGTGGTATGCGGTCGCCGGCGGAACGACGACCGCGGCCGGCACGGGAACGGTCATCACGGTGCGCCCGCTGGTGACCACCGACTACTTCCTGCGCACCGTTCGTCCGAGCTGCACCGCCGACAGCCCCGCCGTCACCGTCCGGATCTGCTACCCGAAGATCACCGTCCAGCCGCAGAGCGTCGGCACGGTCTCCGGCACGTCGAAACGGCTCACGGTCACGGCGACCGGCAATCCGGCCTTGACCTATCAGTGGTATCGCGGCGCCTCCGGCGACGTCTCCTCGCCGATCGACCTCGCCACGGGCTCGTGGTACGACACGCCGGCGAACGCGGGGACCACCTCCTACTGGGTGCGCGTCAGCAGCCCCCCCAACGGCACCTATTGTTCGTCGACCAGCGTCAACAGCACCGCGGCGGTGGTGACCGTCTGCCAGCCCCCGTCGATCTCGCAGCAGCCGCTGCCCAACAAGATGCTCAAGGGCACGCAGTCGACGGTGAGCGTCGTGGCGGCGGGCGAAGGGCTGCATTACCAGTGGTACGAGGGAGCGGCCGGCACTACCAGCAAGCCGGTCGGCTTCGACAGCGCCTCGTTCACCTTCACCGCAAACGCCACCACCAGCTACTGGGTCCGCGTCACCGGCACCTGCGGAGCCGCGGACAGCGCCGCGGCGCTCCAGAGCGTGGCGCCGCAGATCTCGCAGCAGCCCGTGGCCTTTACCGGATGCGGCAACGTGCACTCGTACTCGGTGGTGGCGTCGGGGGTGGAGGCGTACACCTGGTACAGCGAGGTGGCCGGCGTTCGGACCGTGGCCGGCACGGCGTCCTCGGCCTCGGTCACCATCACCACGCTGCCGACCAAGGTCTGGGTCGAGCTGAGAAGCGGCGAGGCGTATGTGCCGAGCAACGTGATCACCGTCAGCTCGATCCGTCCGACTCCGACCGTCAACAACTTCACCGCCACGCAGGTTTCGCCGGGGTCGACCAGCTGGATCCTCTCCGTTTCGGTGCCTTCCAGCGAGACGCCGTATGTGTGGTGCAAGTACTACCAGGGCGCGCTCGGGAACACGTCGACGCTGATCGCCGACACGTCGTTCAAATCGAAGACGGTGACGGTGCCCGCCACGCCGGCCAAATACTGGGTGCGGGTCTACTTCACCGACACGCTCTGCTCCACCGACCGCGAGCTGACGATTCCATGAAGGTGACCACGATGAGACGAGCGATCTGCCTTGCCCTGTTCGCGACATTGCTTGTGCCGTTGGGCGCCTACGCGCAGAAGAAGCCCGGCGCGGTCCAGCCGAACTGGGCGCCGCCGACGGCGGCGGGAGTGGGGTGGGAGAGCGGGACGTACAAGTACGACGGCAGCGGGAACGTGGCGGCGATCGGCGAGGACCTGTTCGGCTACGACGGCGCGAATCGCCTGACGGCCAGCACGGTGGCGGCGCACGGGGTGGCCACCACGCAGACGTATCGGTACGACCGTTACGGGAACCTGCTCGAGGCGACCACCAGCCTGCTGCCGAAGGGGGTGCAGCTTCCCACCAGCAGGATGAATCAGGTGCTGACGGTGGAGCCGGGCACCAACCGTCTTTCACAAACGTGCGAGAGCATCGACGACCTGTCGCCGTTCTGCCAGCAGTGGTGGTACGACGAGGCGACGGGCAATCAGACCGGGGTTGGAACGTCGGTGCGGTACCAGTGGGACGCGATCGGCTCGATGACGGAGCTGACCGCCGGCCCGGTGCACGAGCAGTACGTCTACGACGCGAGCGACGAGCGGGTGGTGGTGGTGACGCTGGGGCGGACGGCGTCGGGGGGCGAGCAGGAGCTGACGCGGCGCTGGACGTGGCGGGACGCGGAGAACAAGGTGGCCCGCGAGGCGGTGGAGCACGTGGGGACGGCGGTGTGGTCCGAGGGGCGGGACTACGTCTACCGGAACGGGATGCTGCTGGCGTCGTTCGAGTCCCCGGACGCGGCGGTGGCCGAGCGCCACTACCACGTCGACCACCTGGGCACGCCGCGGCTGATCACCAACGCGCAGCGCGGCGCGCTGGCCATCGAAGGGTACCTGCCGTTCGGCGGGCGGGCGCCGGGACGCGAGACCGCGCGGATCGACTTCAGCGAGCGGATGCAGTTCACCGGGCACGAGCGGGACGGCGACGGATCGCTGTACCGGCCGACGCTCGATTACATGCATGCCCGCTACTACACGCCGCAGTGGGGGCGGTTCCTGTCGGTCGATCCATATCTCGATGTGAAGAAGGCGCTGGTCGAACCCCAACGCTGGAATCGGTACAGCTACGTAACGAACAACCCGCTGAGATACACGGACCCTGACGGCAAAGAGCGACAAATGCCATTCTGTGTTCAGCATCCGGCTCGGTGTTCTGCCGATGAGCTGAGCGGCCGGGCGCCGGCAGGCAATCAAGTGTGGTGGACAGCAGCGATCATTGGCGGCGTTCTCGTAGGACCTGCGCTCGCGGCTGAAGGGACGCTCGAGCTCGGCCTGTTGATGATGCGCAACCCGGGGACGGTGTGGGCTGCGATGAAGCTGCTCGATGCGATGGGCGGCAATTCGAGCAGTCACATCAACCCGACGGGCCAGACCGGCAACAAGCTCGGCTACCTTCTTGGTAAATTTGAGAGTAGCGGCGGTAAGGGTGGGCTGTTTGCTGGGGTGCTGGGATTCGGAGAGAAGGGGCTCGATGCGGCTGTCCGATCCCACTTTGCCGAGAACTTTGCAAAAGGCGAACTTCAGACAAATGGGCGTTTGGCGGTGACCGGTGCGATGACAGGGGCCAACGGTGTTGTCAGAATGATCACAACAATCTGGCAGTGGAATCAGAAGGCCGGGGCGTGGGATCTGATTACAGGCTTTCAGGCTAAATGATGCGAAAGATAGGCGATATCTTCGGAGTGGAACTACAAGAGGTGACTGTCAGCGGAGACGCTGTTCGGTCTTCCGTCGTTGTCGATGGTAGAACCGTTGGTGCAGTAGAGTTCATGAAGTACTACGAGCCCGTACTGAAAACTCTCGAACCATATATAGCGCTGTGGGCAGGATCGACGTTGTGTGTGATTGATCGCGCCGACGGAAAGATGCATTGTTTAGATCGGGGCGATGAGACGCATGCGATCCATTCTTTTGAAAGTTTGTGGATCGTTGAAGGCGAAATAAACGTGGACCTATTCGATCCGAACAACGGGAAAACATTGGCTACTTACTACCACAATGAAGTGATCACAGGCAGTACGGTGACGGACGGCTTGGTTCAAATCCGTGATTTTGCCGGCGTCGAGGTAACGCTCGATCCTCGCCGCTCACTTCAAGTTGTGCGAGGAGGATGAGTGTTTTTTGTTTCACGGCCTGCGGGCGACTGACGAATTGACTCGTCGCGAACTCGCCCCCTCCGCCTGTCCCGACCCCGCGCACGGACGTGCATCGCTCCGTGGTGCCGCCCCAGACGCGGCTGTGGCAGACGTGGCCCGCCGCGTTGTTGCGTCGCGCGCTTCCGCGCTCCGCGTCGGGAAGGGGATGTGACCGTGCAGCGCGGCCGTGGTGCACGTGCAGCGCGGGGATGTGACAGTGCAGCGCGGCCGTGGTGCACGTGCAGCGCAGGGGTGTGGCAGTGCAGCGCGGCCGTGGTGCACGTGCAGCGCGGGGGTGTGGCAGTGCAGCGCGGCCGTGTGCACATGCAGCGCGGGGGTGTGGCAGTGCAGCGCGGCCGTGGTGCACGTGCAGCGCGGGGGTGTGGCAGTGCAGCGCGGCCGTGGTGCACGTGCAGCGCGGGGGTGTGGCAGTGCAGCGCGGCCGCGCTGCACGTGCACGCCGGGGGTGCAGCGTTGCGGCGCGGGCGGCGCGCATGGCGTCATCCCCCTCGCGCCGCCGCTTCCGGCGTTTGCGAATCGCGACGCTTCGGCGCTATCTTCTCCCCATCATGCGCCAGTCAGGTCCTCCTGTCGCGTGGCTCACGTGTGTCCTCCTCTGTTTCAGCGTTCTCGCGGAGGCGCAGGAAAAGCCACTCCACCACTTCCTTCCGGTCGACGACAAGTCGAACGTCTCGCTCGCGTACCAGTGGCTCGACATCGCCGAGGAGGCGACCGCCCGGGAGGTCGACGCGTACGGCGCCCGGCCGACCGTGGTCTCCCGCACCCTCGCGGTGTGGGCCACCGCCATGTACGACGCCTGGGCCGCCTACGACGAGAAGGCGGTCGGTTCACGCCTCGGCGGCAAACTGCGCCGGCCGAAAGCCGAGCACACGCTGGCCAACAAGAAGAAGGCGATCAGCTACGCGTCGTACCGCTCGCTCCTCTTCGTCTATCCCGAGTCGAAAGCTTACCTCGACGGCGAGATGAGGAAGTTCGGCTACGACCCGGCGAGCCAGTCGATGGATCCCTCTACACCAGAGGGCATCGGCAACCTCGCGGCGCAGGCGGTGATCGACTACCGGCGCAACGACGGCGCGAACCAGTTCGGCGACGAGGCGGGCGGCAACGGGACGCCGTACGGCGACTTCACCTACTACGTGCCGGTCAACCCGCCCGACCGCATCATCGATCCCGACCGCTGGCAGCCGATCACCTTCACCCTGGCCGACGGCAGGAAGGTCACGCCCGGATTCCTCACCCCGCACTGGTATCGCGTGAAGCCGTTCGTGATGGAGCGCAGCTCGCAGTTCCGCCCCGGACCGCCGCCGAAGACGACGACGGACCTGGCGCTGCTGAAAAAGGAAGCGGACCAGGTGCTGGCGTACAACAGCTCGCTGACGCACGAGCAGAAGGCGACCGTGGAGTTCATGCGCGACGGGCCGCGCTCCACCGGGCAGAGCGGGCACTGGCTGCGCTTCGCGCAGGACGTCTCGCGCCGCGACCGGCACGATCTGGACAAGGACGTGAAGCTCTACTTCGTGATCGCCAACGTGGCCTTCGACGCCTTCATCTCCTGCTGGGAGACGAAGCGCTTCTACGACTCCTCCCGCCCGTGGACGCTGATCCACTACTTCCACAAAGGCGAGACGGTGAAGGGGTGGGCGGGGGTGGCGGGCGGCGTGAAGGAGATGCCCGCCGAGGAGTGGCACCCGTATTCGCCGCAGACGTTCATCACCCCGCCGTTCCCCGGCTACACCAGCGGCCACGCCACGGTCAGCGGCGCCTGCGCGAAATCGCTCGAGCTGTTCACCGGCTCGGACAACTACGGATTCGCCGAAAAGCGGAAGCACTGCGAGCTCACCGAGACCAGCGCCGGCGAGATGATGACGCTCGACCTGCCGACCTGGAGCGCCACCGCGGAAATGGCCGCCCTCTCCCGGGCCCTGGGCGGCTACCACATCCCGGTGGACAACAACGTCGGCTTGAAGGTCGGCCGCGAGATCGCGGTGTGGAGCTGGCCGAAGTACCAGGAGTACTTCGACGGCACGGCCAAGGTTCGTGAGTAGCCCGGAGCCGATCAGCTCCACCACTCCGCGAAAGATCGAATGGCTCGACGGCCTGCGCGGCGTCGCCGCGCTCGCCGTTCTGCTGGCGCACATCCGCAACCTCGTCCTGCCCGACGTCCTGTTCGCGCGTTACGTGCCGCTGGGCGGCTGGATCGAGAGAAGCCCGCTCATGCTGCTCACGGCGGGCAACCTCGCGGTCCGCATTTTCTTCATCCACAGCGGCTTCGTGCTGAGCTGGAAGTACCTGAATCGTCCCGACCTGCGCATCCTGGCGTCGATGTCTCTCCGCCGTCTGTTCCGGCTCGGCATCCCGATCGCGGTGGCCATCCTCTTCGCCTTCGGACTGATGCGGCTCGGCCTGATGCGCAACGTGGAGATGGGCGGCCTGACGCACGCGAAGGCGCCGCTGGTCCTGCATTACCGCTTCGAGCCGACGGCGGCGTCGGCGATGAGCGACATCTTCGGCGGCTGGTTCGTGCACGAGAGCGTCCGTTACGACGGAGCGCTGTGGACCATGCCGATCGAGCTGATCTGCTCGTACGTCGTCTTTCTCACCCTGCCGCTGCTGATCCTCTTCCGGTCGCGGCTGGCCACCCTCGCGCTGCTCGCCGCCTCGCTCGCCCTCCTCGGATCGTATCCGTGGGTGGCGTACTTCATGGTCGGGATCCTCTTCGTGCAGCTGCACCGAAGCTTCCCCCAGATCCGCGCCGTCATCGCCTGGCCGCTGCTCCTCCTGGCCGTGGTCCTCGGCGTCTTCGTCGCCGCGGAGGCGGTGCAGCTCTTCTCCTCCGCGCTCATCGTGGCCCTGCTGTTCTCGCGCGAGCGCTGGCGCCGCCTTCTCCTGCGGCCGGCGACGCAGTTCCTCGGCCGCACGTCGTTCTCCGTCTACCTGATCCACATCCCGCTGCTCTGTTCGTTCTCGAGCGCGGTGTTCATCGGGCTGCATCGCCGCGGGGTGCCGCATCTCGCCAACGCGGCGGCGACCGCGCTGGTCACCATCGCCGTGGCCTACGCGCTGTCGTGGGCGATGTGGCGCTGGGTGGACCGGTTCGCGATCAACTTCGGCAAGGCGCCGCTGGAGCGGTACCTCTACCGCGCGAGAGTCGTTCGGGCCCGGTGAAGCAAATTGCCTACAGCACGTTGAGCAGATCCCTTCGCGCCGGTCCGCCAGTTATCTGATGCTCGCACGCCCGTGGGTGTGTACGATACGCGTTTCCTCGGGTTTCCAATTCATGACCGCGCTCAACGCCCATCCCCGCGATGGCTCGAAGGATGATTTCCATGAAACGAGCTCCTCACGCATTTCTTGCGGTACTGGCACTTTGCTCGACGGCGAGCGCCTTCGCGGCAACCGGTCGCATCCCCGACGTACCTGAGTGCCGAGGAGTCGCCGCGAAGGAAGTCCTGGAGCGCGTGAGAGCGGCGAAGGTCGACCCGGCCGTCGCATTTGCGAAGGAGCATCGCGCCACGCCGCAGACGCCGGTGCCCGCCGCCGTCGCCTGCGCCAGCAGGACGTGGCAGGCGCTGCACGCGGTCGCTTCAAAGAAGCCTTCCCGGCTCTCGCCGGCAGGCCGGCGGGCGCTTTCGGGCCCGCTCGGCAGCGGCTGGAAGGGAGCTCCCGGCGCGTTGGCGTCGCCGCCGTATACGGGCCCGTCGCAGGATTTTCGTCCGGTCCAGCCGGTGCGCACCCCTCCTCTGCGCAACGTGCATCCCCTTCCACCGCCCAGGCGGGGGGAGGACCGCGATGAGGGACATCCGGAACCGATTCGCCCGGTCCCTCCGACCGAGAGCGGCGGTCCGGATACCGCGGAACATCAGTTGACGCCGGGCCTGGCCATTTCCGCTCCCACCCCCACCGGTCTCGGCTTCGACGGCGTCGGCGTCGGCCTCGCCGGGTTCACCCCCAGCAGCAACCCTCCCGACGTCAACGGCCGCGTCGGCGCGACGCAGTTCGTGCAGTGGAACAACACCAGCTTCGCCGTCTTCAGCAAGACGACCGGCGCGCTCCTCTACGGACCCGCCGCCGGCAACACGCTCTTCCAGAGCATCGGCGGCGCCTGCGCCACGCACAACGACGGCGATCCGGTCGTGGCGTACGACATCCTCGCCGGGCGCTGGATCCTCTCGCAGTTCGTCGTCAGCGCGAGCCCGAGCTTCTCGCATCAATGCGTCGCCGTCTCGGTGACGGGCGACGCGACGGGGTCGTACTACCTCTACGACTTCGTCACCGACGCCACGAACTTCGTCGATTACCCGCACATCGGCGTCTGGCCCGACGGCTATTACATGACCAGCCACGTGTTCAACGCCGCCGGCACCGCGCAGGTCGCGGCGCGCGTCAGCGTCTTCGAGCGCCAGAAAATGATTCTCGGCCAGGCCGCCCGGATGGTTCAGGCCGACCTCTCGAAGAAGTCCAACCGCTTCCAATACGGATTTCTCCCGGCCGACCTCGACAGCATCACGCCGCCGCCCGCCGGCGAGGCGTCGTTCGTCCTCGGCCCCGATCCCGCCTTCTCCAACCGGACCGACTCGACGCGCGTGGCGGTCACCTGGGGTGCGACGCCGGCCATCACGCTGACCGAGGCCACCATCTCCGTCGGCATCTCCACGCCGCCGTGCGTGAACAACACCGCCGCGCAGGAAAACCGCGACTGCGTTCCGCAGCCCTCCCCCGCGGTCGGCGCGGATTACCTCGACAACCTCGCCTTCCACTACATGTACCGGCTGGCCTATCGCAACTTCGGCGGCAGCCCCATCCAGGAATCGCTGGTGGTCGCGGCGCCGCAGGCGGGCAGCGCGAGCACGCCCGGCCACGGCGCCGTTCGCTGGTTCGAGTTCCGGAATGCCGGCAGCTCCACCACCACGCCCACCTCCTTCCAGGCCAGCACGTACGATCCCGACACCGCGTACCGCTGGATGCCGTCCGCGGCCATGGACAAGGACCACAACATCGCGCTCGGCTACAGCAAGTCGAGCACGAGCGTCATCCCCGGCATCTACATGACCGGCCGGCTCGGCACCGACACCATCAACACCATGGGCGCCGAAACGACCGTCATGGCGGGTCTCGGGGTCCAGACCACCGGCGCCGGAAACCGGTGGGGCGACTACAGCGCCATGACGCTCGACCCGATCGACCAGTGCACCTTCTGGTACACCAACGAGTATCTGAAGACCAACGGCGCGTTCAACTGGTCGACGCGCATCGCCTCGTTCAAGTTCCCGTCGTGCACGAGCGCCGCCGCGTGGGGGACCGTCAGCGGCACCGTCACCTCCTGCCTGACGGGCGCGCCCCTCTCCGGCGTGGTGGTGACGCTCAGCAACGGGTTCGCCGGCGCCACCGACGCGTCGGGCAATTACTCCATTCCGGTGCCGGCCGGCAGCTACACCGCCACCGCCGCCGACGCCGACCGGAACTGCGCAACGAGCTCGCCGGCGAGCGTCGCCGTGGCGGTCGCCAGCGGCGGCGCCTCCACGCAGAACTTCTGCATGACCGGCACCTCCAACCTGCAGTCGAACGGGGTGACGCTCGACGACGCCACCCACGGCAACAACAACGGCATCATCAACTCCAACGAGTGCGTCAACCTCAACGTCGCGGTCAGGAACAACGGCTGCGCCAACGAGTCGGGCATCACCGCCACGCTCACCACCGCCACCGCCGGGGTGACGGTGACGCAGGCCGGCTCCTCCTATTCGAACCTGGTCATCGACGCCGCCGGCACCAACGCCACGCCGTTCAAGATCCAGACGTCGAATTCCTTCGTCTGCGGAACCGCCATCAGTCTCACTCTCAATCTCACCTACGCGGGCGGCAGCAAGTCCATCGGCCTGAGCCTTCCGACGTGCGCGGGCGGCGCCTCGCAGTCCATCCCCACCAGCGCGATCACGCTCGCCGATTCGTCGCAGCCCGACCGGCTGGGGCGCGACGGCCTTGCCAGTCCCTGCGCGGGGAAGGGATGCCCCGGCGCCATCAACACCGCGGGAAGCCGCAACTACAAGACGTTCAACTTCAGCAACAACGGCGGCGGCCCGGCCTGCTTCACCGTGCAGATCAACGCGTCGTGCGGCAGCGCGGACATCCAGAGCGCGGCGTATCTGACCAGCTACGCGCCGCCCACGGCGCAGGGTGACGCCGCGGGGAATCTCTGCCTCCGCTATCTCGGCGACACCGGCGTGGTCGGTCTCGGCACCACGGTCCCCAGCGCTTCGTACTCATTCGAAGTGCCGGCCAGCTCCAACTTCGTGGTGGTCGTCAATACGTCGACCGGGTCGACCACCTGCTCGCAGTTCTCCGGTCTGGTCAGCGGCTTCTTCAACTTCACGCCGGGACCGGGCGCCTGCCCGGCATGCACGCCGCCGGCAACGCCGGCGGCCGGCAACGGCGGTCCGTACTGCGCCGGCGCCACGATCGCGCTTTCGACCCCTACCGTGGCGGGAGCGACGTACGCCTGGACCGGCCCGAACGGCTTCACCTCCGCGCTGCAGAATCCGACCCGCGCGAACGCCACCACCGCCGACGCCGGGACGTACTCCGTCACCGTGACGGTGGCCGGTTGCACCTCGGCCGCCGGCACCACCAACGTCGCGGTCAACGCGGTTCCGGCCACGCCGGCCGCATCGAACGGCGGCCCGTACTGCACCGGCGCGCCGATCGCGCTCTCCACGCCGACGGTGGCCGGCGCCACGTACGCGTGGACCGGTCCGAGCGGCTTCACCTCCGCGCAGCAGAACCCCACAAATGCCACTCAGGCCGGAACGTACTTCGTCACCGTGACGGTCAACGGCTGCACCTCCGCGGCCGGCTCGACGAACGTCGTCGTCAACGCCATTCCGGCCACGCCGACCGCGTCGAACGGCGGGCCGTACTGCACCGGCGCGCCGATCGCGCTCTCGACGCCGACCGTGGCCGGTGCCACCTACGCGTGGACCGGCCCGAACGGCTTCACCTCGTCGCAGCAGAACCCGTCGAATGCCACCGAGGCCGGAACCTACTTCGTGACCGTGACCGTCAACGGCTGCACCTCGGCGGCAGGCAGCACGACCGTCATCGTCAACCCGGTTCCCGCGACGCCGACTGCGTCGAACGGCGGCCCGTACTGCACCGGCGCGCCGATCGCGCTCTCGACGCCAACCGTCGCCGACGCCACGTACGCGTGGACCGGCCCGAGCGGCTTCACCTCGTCGCAGCAGAACCCGTCGAATGCCACTCAGGCCGGAACGTACTTCGTCACCGTGACCGTCAACGGCTGCACCTCGGCGGCCGGCTCGACAAACGTCATCGTCAACGCGATCCCCGCCACACCGACCGCATCCAACGGCGGCCCGTACTGCACCGGCGCGCCGATCGCGCTCTCGACGCCGACGGTTGCCGGCGCCACCTACGCGTGGACCGGCCCGAACGGCTTCACGTCGTCGCAGCAGAACCCGTCGAATGCCACTGAGGCGGGCACCTACTTCGTTACCGTCACGGTCAACGGCTGCACCTCGTCGGCAGGCAGCACGACCGTCATCGTCAACCCGGTTCCCGCCACGCCGACCGCGTCGAACGGCGGCCCGTATTGCGCCGGCGCGCCGATCGCGCTTTCGACCCCCACAGTCGCCGGCGCCACGTACGCGTGGACCGGCCCGAACGGCTTCACCTCGACGCAGCAGAATCCGTCGAATGCCACCGAGGCTGGAACGTACTTCGTCACCGTGACCGTCAACGGCTGCACCTCGGCGGCCGGCAGCACGACCGTCATCGTCAACCCGGTTCCCGCGACGCCAACCGCATCGAACGGTGGCCCGTACTGCACCGGCGCGCCGATCGCGCTTTCGACGCCGACAGTCGCCGGTGCCACGTACGCGTGGACCGGCCCGAACGGCTTCACCTCGTCACAGCAGAATCCGGCGAATGCCACCGAGGCCGGCACCTACTTCGTCACCGTGACCGTCAACGGCTGCACCTCGGCGGCAGGCAGCACGACCGTCATCGTCAACCCGGTTCCCGCGACGCCGACGGCGTCCAACGGCGGTCCGTACTGCATCGGCGCGCCGATCGCGCTCTCGACCCCGACGGTCGCCGGCGCCACGTACGCGTGGACCGGCCCGAACGGCTTCACCTCCGCGCAGCAGAACCCGTCGAATGCCACAGACGCCGGCACCTACTTCGTCACCGTGACCGTCAACGGCTGCACCTCGGCGGCAGGCAGCACGACCGTCATCGTTAACCCGGTTCCCGCCACGCCGACGGCGTCGAACGGCGGCCCGTACTGCACCGGCGCGCAGATCGCGCTCTCGACGCCGACCGTGGCCGGCGCCACGTACGCATGGACCGGCCCGAACGGCTTCACCTCCGCGCAGCAGAACCCGTCGAATGCCACCGAGGCCGGAACCTACTTCGTCACCGTGACCGTCAACGGGTGCACCTCTGCGGCCGGCAGCACCAGCGTGGTGGTCAACGCCACTCCGGCCACGCCGACCGCGTCCAACGGCGGGCCATACTGCACCGGCGCGCCGATCGCGCTTTCGACGCCGACGGTCGCCGGCGCCACCTACGCGTGGACCGGTCCGAGCGGCTTCATCTCCGCGCAGCAGAACCCGTCGAATGCCACGGAGGCCGGAACCTACTTCGTCACCGTGACGGTCAACGGGTGCACCTCGGCGGCGGGCAGCACGACGGTCATCGTGAACCCGGTTCCCGCGACGCCGACCGCGTCCAACGGCGGCCCGTACTGCACCGGCGCGCCGATCGCGCTTTCGACCCCGACGGTCGCCGGCGCCACGTACGCGTGGACCGGTCCGAGCGGCTTCACCTCCGCGCAGCAGAATCCGTCGAATGCCAGCGAGGCGGGCACCTACTTCGTCACGGTGACGGTCAACGGCTGCACCTCGGCAGCAGGCAGCACGACCGTCGTCGTCAACGCAACACCCGCGACGCCGACTGCGTCGAACGGCGGCCCGTACTGCACCGGCGCGCCGATCGCGCTCTCGACCCCGACGGTCGCCGGCGCCACGTACGCGTGGACCGGTCCGAGCGGCTTCACCTCGTCGCAGCAGAATCCGGCGAATGCCACTCAGGCCGGAACGTACTTCGTCACAGTGACCGTGAACGGCTGCACCTCGGCCGCAGGCAGCACGACGGTCATCGTGAGTCCCGTTCCCGCGACGCCGACCGCGTCGAACGGCGGCCCGTACTGCACCGGCGCGCCGATCGCGCTTTCGACCTCAACGGTGGCTGGTGCCACGTACGCGTGGACCGGTCCGAACGGCTTCACCTCCGCGCAGCAGAACCCGTCGAATGCCACCGAGGCGGGCACCTACTTCGTTACCGTGACGGTCAACGGCTGCACCTCGGCGGCCGGCTCGACCAACGTCGTCGTCAACGCCATTCCGGCCACGCCGACGGCGTCGAACGGCGGCCCATACTGCACCGGCGCGCCGATCGCGCTCTCGACGCCGACGGTTGCCGGCGCCACGTACGCGTGGACCGGTCCGAGCGGCTTCACCTCGTCGCAGCAGAATCCGGCGAATGCCACCGAGGCGGGCACCTACTTCGTCACGGTGACAGTCAACGGCTGCACCTCGGCGGCCGGCAGCACCAGCGTGGTAGTCAACGCCACTCCTGCGACGCCAACCGCCTCCAACGGCGGCCCGTACTGCACCGGCGCGCCGATCGCGCTGTCCACGCCGACCGTCGCCGGCGCCACGTACGGGTGGACCGGTCCGAACGGCTTCACCTCCGCGCAGCAGAACCCGTCGAATGCCACGGACGCCGGCACGTACTTCGTCACAGTGACCGTCAACGGCTGCACCTCGGCGGCCGGCAGCACCAGCGTGGTAGTCAACGCCACTCCTGCGACGCCAACCGCCTCCAACGGCGGCCCATACTGCACCGGCGCGCCGATCGCGCTTTCGACGCCGACGCTTGCCGGCGCCACGTACGCGTGGACCGGCCCGAACGGCTTCACCTCCGCGCAGCAGAACCCGTCGAATGCCACAGACGCAGGGACCTACTTCGTCACCGTGACCGTCAACGGCTGCACCTCCGCGGCGGGCTCCACCACCGTGACCGTGAACGCGAAGCCCGCGACGCCGACCATCACTCCCGGCGGCCCGACCACCTTCTGCACCGGCGGCAGCGTGATGCTGAGCTCCAGCAGCGCCGGCGGCAACCAGTGGTCTCTCAACGGCTCGCCGATCGGCGGAGCGACGTCGCAGCAGTACCTCGCCTCGGTGGCCGGCGACTACACCGTCATCGTCACCACCGGCGGCTGCAGCAGCACCGCCTCCGCCGCCACCACCGTCACCATCAACGCGATCCCGAACGCCACCATCACCGCACCGGCCGGCGTCGTCTCGGGCTCCACGGGGAACGCCGCGTCGGTCGCCAATGCCGGAGTGGGGGCGACGTATGCCTGGAGCGCGACCAACGGCACCATCAGCGGCGGCAACAACACGCCGAACGTCACCTTCACCGCCGGCGCGGCCGGTACGCTGACGCTGCAGGTCACGGTCACCGCCAACGGCTGCTCGGATACGAAGTCGGCGAATGTCAACGTCACCGCCGCGGCGGCGCCGGTCACCATCACCTCCGTCGTACCGTCGGCCGGCAAGTCCTCCGGCGGCAAGGACGTGACGATCAACGGCACCGGATTCCAGAGCGGCGCCACGGTCGCCTTCGGCGGTTCGGCCGCGACCAGCGTGGTCGTGGTCAACGCCACCAGGATCACGGCGAAGACGCCGGCACACGCGCCGGGGGCGATCGCCGTCACCGTCACCAATCCCGACACCGGCACCGCCACGTTGAACGACGGCTACACCTTCGTCTCCGTCCAGTTCGACGCCAACGGCGACAATGTCATCGATCCGTCGGACATCTTCTATCTGATCAACTATCTCTTCCTCTCCGGCCCGCCGCCGGCGGGGGCAGCCGGGATGCTGTCGGGCGATGCCAACGGAGACGACCTGGTCGATCCGGCCGACATCTTCTATCTGATCAACCACCTCTTCATGAGCGGCCCGACGCCGGCGTCCGCGCCGTCGCAAGTGAGCGCGCAGTCCGTCGCGGTGCCGATCTCCGGCGCCGTCACCCTCGGCGAGCCCGTACGCCGCGGCAGCCGCTACGTCATTCCGGTCAACGTGAGCATGGCACCCGGTTCGGCCGCGGCACAGGCGCTGTCGTTGCGCCTGACCTTCAGGGGCACGGTGACCGGCGCGGCGATTCACCACCTCGGCACGGCGCAGCCGTCGTTCGAGATCAGCCACCGCTCGCCGAATGCGCTCGCGTACCTCCTGGCCTTCGACCAGGCGCACGGCATGTCCGGCACCGTGGCCGAGATCGAGATCGATCTCCGCGACGGCGCGACGCTGAGCGTGGATGTCGACCCGGTGCTGACGCTGCTCAGCAATCAGAGCGGTACGAGCAAGGCCACCGTCGCCATCGGCACCCTGCGCATCGGCGGGACGGCGATCGAAGCCGGACGTCCGCGGCCGCCGAAGAAGAATCTGGATTAGCGCCCGCGCTCATCGTCGCCCTGCTCGGTTGCAAACGATTGATTCTCCGCGGCTAGCGAGATTGCTTCGCGTGTCAGGCCGCGGCCCCGTCCTGAAACGCGGCCAAGCTTTAATGACCCGGCCGTTGCGCCATGATCCGTGCCTGACGAGCGCGTTCCATGGTCGCGTTCCACGCCGGGCGTGCGGCGTCCGGCATCACACCTACCGCGAGGGTTACGCCGGACTGTCGTCCGGCGCGCACGAGACGCACCACCAGCCGCTCTCCCGGCCGCCGATCCTGGAGGTAGAGGAGAAAATCCAAGTCGTCCCCATCAGTAGCGTGGAAGGCTCCGAGCGACAGAATGATGTCGCCCGGATGCAGGCCCGCGGTTGCCGCTGGTCCGGCGGGAGTGATCTTCTCGACATGAAGGTAGCGCTGTCCTCTCTTGTCCTGATAGGAACGAACACCCATGCCAAGCCACGGCATCGGCCGAACGGGCGGCGCGCCGAGAACAGGTACCGTCAGTAGCAAGGTGAGCGACGCCCTCATGAGTGCGTTCATCGCCTCTCGCCAGTCGCTTTGAAATCGATGATTTGCTCGGCACCACCATTGATGACGACGTCGCGACAGGCCAGGCGTTCTTGCGCCGGCGGACAGACCTGGTAGTTTCCAGGCTCGAGGTATATGGCGCCATTAAAGCGCCCGAATGGTTCCGGAAAGAAAAAGACCTGGATCGGCGCGGCCGTCTCACGGGACGACACCATGGCCGTCGGTACTCCGCGTATGCGAAGCAGGCCGCCCGCAGGCTGTAAGCGTAGCGTGACAGGCTCGCCGGTTGCCGGAATCGTCACCATCGCACTCGGATAGGAGTAGGTGAGGATGACGAGTTTGACAGTGGGGATGGAGGCATTCACGCTGTGTTCGAAGTATCCCCGAACGTCGGTCACCTCGCGCGTCCACGACACTCCATCGTCGCAGATGCGTACTATCGCACCACTTGCGGGCGCTCCCTCGGGGGTCAACACGAAACCGGCGACGAGATTGTAGGGGTCAACGACAAGCTTGACGGACTTCGTTTCTCCTTCCTCGAGGAGGACCGTGATCGGCTGGGAGGTGCCGCCCGATGCTCCTTGCGCATCGAGTTGATACGTTCCAGGCCGTAGGCCGACGAGATCGAATTCACCCGTCTCACTCGTGATCTGTTGTCCATCGGGCTGGCGGGTTCGTGTGGCGTGTACAGCAGCCTGCATTGGTGCTCCAGCGCGGCTCACCACGCTTCCCCGTATCCTCCCTCCCGGTAACGTGATCTCGACCTCCTGCGGGGCGGCGGCGGGCTCTTTCACGGCAATGCCGGCGAGCTCGATGCGCGCCTTTGAGCGGCCGACGCCATAGAGCACCGTGGGACTCCACCAACCTGGCGTTGTAAAGCGCGTTTCAAACCGTCCGAACTCATCGGTGGTGGTGCGTACCAACTTACCTGACGCGTTGCGGAACTCGATTTCCGCCTTCAGCGGTTCGTCGGCGAACCGCAGGACGCCTCGAAGCGGAATACGGGCGATGGAGAGATTGATCGATTTGCTTCCGCCGCCAAAAAAGTCGACAGCGGCGCGGTGAACGACCGATCCCGGGCCGTTTTGCACGACGAGCTCGTAGAGGTCGGCGCGCAGCCGAGAGGCAGACCAGTGACCAAGACGATCAGCCGCATGGACGATCGGCTGGCGTGGGACTAAGTACAGCGGTACGGCCTCCGTCAGCGCCACGATCCACGGCCCGTCCGTATCAACCGGAGGGTCGAGGACGACTTGCAGTTCGCCGAATGCCGAATATCGCAACGGTCGGGACAGGGTCGTCGCTTCGCCGCGGCGAACCGCGATCTCCGGCCCTACCGAGGGAGAGAAACTCGACGACTCGGCAACCAATCGGTACTGACCACCGTCAAGACCAGCGAACTGAAAAAATCCTCGGCGATTGGTGACGGCATTACTCCGGCGAGCGTCACCATGCCCGGCCTGGGGCACTGCTTCCAAGGGCATGAGTACGACCCGAGCTTGATCGACGGGCTTATCGGCCGGGTCGTGCACCCAGCCTGCGATACTGGCGCCAGCATAGACCGCCCGTGCTTCCAACTCACTGCTGAGGCCAGGCTTCGCCACAACATCCCAGTAATAAGCGGTCGCGAAACCGGGCATCTCGAGTCGCAGGTCAAAAGGAAGAGCAGCAGGTACCGCACATTCCCACACTAAGTTGCGTAACGCGCACTGTAGCCCCCCTTCCAGCGGCTCGCTGCCGGGCCGCTGGCTGAAGAGGTGTCCGTGCACCTCCGTGGGACGCTCTTTGCCGGCAAGAGAAAACGCGCCGCGGACCGTTGCGACGCGATAGACGCGAAGGACGATCTCCCGAGGAAACGGACGCCAGAGGGTCAGCGTCTCACTCCAGCATCCGTCGCCCTCCGCGGTCAGGCGCCAGCCCTCGTCCTCATTGAGGTCAAGGGTTAGTTGCCCCGGCGGCGACGTGATCGCGTGGCGCACTGTTGCGCCGCCATTATCCGGAAGAGCGAGTACCGCGGCGTTTGCGAGGCAGCCGGCCGCACCTGGAGTTGGTGCGACCCGCACCGTAAGCTCACTGGCATCGGCGAACCCGCCGACCAGGATGGCCAGGACACAAACGAGTGCTCGCGGCACGAGGGGACTTTACACGTCCATGCAGAAACCGGAGTACTGGCACCAAACGCCGCAGATGCCCCCGCCAGGACAATCTCGCATGGCTGTGCAGCTCTCCGCGAAGCGATATTGCGACATATCCTGATGCACGCTTCCCTGAAAGATCAGGTTGCACCAGACGTCGGTGTCCGAGTACCGACATTCCCACCATTCACAGCTGGACGCGTTTCCGGCGATCGCGAGTAGAAGGACGGCGATAACGAGCGCGACGCGTTGTCTCATCGTCAATAGCTCCTTTCGAAGAGTATGCGGATGGCCAGCGAAAAAAATCATACAACCTCTACGGGAGCGCCTGTCAATAATGCCACCACCAAGCGCACACGAGGACCGTTCTCAGCGCTTGTAGTGGTAAATGTTGTTCTCGGCGACCCCGCGCAGCACCCACCGCTCTCCCTCCCGACGCATCACCAGGTGCATGTCGTAGCCCCAGTAGGCGTACCTGACGCGAAACAGGGCGAGGGCGTGGCTGCCGGCGCCGTCCATCACCGGCTGCAGGCAGGCGTTCCAGGGCTGGTTCCCCGAGATCTTCTGATCGGCGAAGTGGATCTCGCGCCAGCGATCGCAGACCTCGTCGATGGACGCCGCGGAGAGGCCGAGGTGCGCCACGTGCGCGGGCCGGCCGCCCCAGTTCTTCTTCAGCCACGGCAGGAGTAGCGCGTCGTCCGCGGGGTCGGCCCGGTACGCCAGCAGGCGGGCGGCGCGGTCGGCCGGGGAGGTGTCGTCGGTGCGATCCCTCGGCCCGGCCGTCCCCGCCCGGACGATCGCCGCGAGCTCCGCCCGCACGTCGCCGAGGTACGGGAACAGCTCCTCGATGTCCGGGAGGTCGTGCGAGGCGGCGATCTCCAGCACCTGGCGGGCGCGTTCGGCCGGGTCGCGTACCGCGCGAAGGCCTTCCATGAACGGCCGATCGATGATCCGCCGGAGCACGATCGTCTCGTCGGCGACGCCGCGGGGAAAGCCGGCCCAACCCCAGTGCGCGAAGCCCGGCGCGTCGACGCCGAGGCCCAGGTCGCCGTACTCGTTCGTGGTGAGGCGGAGGGCGAAGCGGCCGTCGTCGCCGCTGACTCCCCGGCCGATCGTCACGGACCGGTATTCGTGGTTGGTGATGCTGAGGTCGAGCGCCGCTCCCGCGACCGGCCGGCCCTGGACGTCCACCACGCGCCCGGTCGCCGTCCACGGCTTGGCCTTCCGGGCGGTCGAAGCAGCCGCCGCGCTGACGAGGACGAGAGCGGCAACGAGAAGACGAACCACAAGCGGCAGGCGCATGGCGCTGAGGACACCAGCATGAACGCTGGCAACGGAAGAAAAATCGCCGGCCACGGAAGAAAAATCGCTGGCAACGGAAGCGCGATCGCTGGCAACGGAGGAAAAAACGCTGGCAACGGAAGCGTGATCGCTGGCAACGGAAGAAAAAACGCTGGCAACGGAAGCGTGATCGCTGGCAACGGAAGAAAAATCGCTGGCGATTTAAGCAAGATTGCTTACGAGGGAAGCACGTCATGCTTCCATCGCCACCATTCATCCTTGCAACGGAAGCGTGCACGCTTCCGTTGGAAGAAAACGCGCTTCCGTTGCCTGCGCTCACCCTTCCGTTGCCAGCGCTCGAGCTTCAGTTGCAAGCGATTGGGGTTCCGCCGCCGGCGAGCTTGCTTCGCGTGTCAGGGCTCCCGTCCTGAAACTATCCGCTTGCATCTGCGTAGGTGATGTAGTTAACTATAACACCTAACCAGAATGGAACGCGAGTGGAACGACAGCCAGCCCATCTATCGCCAACTGCGCGATCGCATCGTCGCGATGATTCTCGACGGTGTCCTCGGCGAAGGCGACCCCCTGCCGTCGGTCCGGACGGTTGCCGCCGAGTACCGCGTCAACCCGATCACGGTCCTGAAGGGCTACCAACAACTGGTCGACGAGCAGCTCGTCGAGACGAAACGAGGTCGCGGCATGTTCATCAGACCCGGCGCGCACGCCCTGCTGCTGCAGGGCGAGCGGCAGAAGTTCCTGCAGGAGCAGTGGCCCAGGATCCACGCCACCATTCAGCGGCTGGGGCTGACGGCGGAGGAACTGATGGACGCGGCGGCGGCCGCCGCGGCACCGCCGGCCGCGGACGGGGAGGCGAGCTGAACGCCATGGCCTGCATCGAAGCGCACGGCCTCCGCAAGACGTTCGGCGCCACCGTGGCCCTCGACGGCATCGACCTGCGCGTGGAGGAGGGCCGCATCCTCGGCCTGATCGGTCCCAACGGCGCCGGCAAGAGCACCGCGCTCAACGCCATCCTCGGTCTCACGCCGTACCAGGGCGACCTGCGCGTGCTGGGGCGCGACCCCTGGACCGAGCGCGACCAGCTGGTGCGCGACGTCGCCTTCATCGCCGACGTCGCCGTGCTGCCGCGCTGGATCCGCGTCTCGCAGGTGCTCGACTTCCTGGCCGGCGTCCACCCGCGCTTCGACCGCGCCAAGGCGGAGCGCTTCCTGGCCCGCACCAGCGTCAAGCGCACCAGCAAGGTGCGCGAGCTGTCGAAGGGGATGGTCACCCAGCTCCACCTGGCGCTGGTCATGGCCATCGATGCGCGGCTGCTGGTGCTGGACGAGCCGACGCTCGGCCTCGACATCCTGGTGCGCAAGCAGTTCTACGACTCGCTGATCAACGACTACTTCGACCGCAACCGCACCATCGTGGTCACCACGCACCAGGTGGAAGAGATCCAGGACGTCCTGACCGACGTGATGTTCATCAACCACGGCCGGATCGTCTTCTCCGCCAGCATGGAGGACTTCGAGGCGCGCTACGCCGAGGTGATGGTCAACCCCGACCAGGTGGCGGCGGCGAAGGCGCTGGGGCCGATCTACGAGCGCCAGGTCTTCGGACGCGGGATCTTCCTCTTCGACTCGGCCGACCGGCAGCAGCTCGCCGCGCTCGGCGAGGTGCGGACGCCGAGCATCGCCGATCTCTTCGTCGCCGTCATGGGCAATCAGGAAGGAGCGGCTCGATGAACAACGTGGCTGAATTTCCGCTGGACTCGCAGGGCGCGCCTCCGATGATGGCGGCGACCCGTCCGATGTACTGGTCGATCCGGCGGGAGGTGTGGGAGAACCGCTCGATCACCATGGCGCCGCTGATCGTGGCGGCGGTGGTGCTCTTCGCCTCGGCCATCAGCACCCTGGTGCTGGCGTCGCGGATGGTGCGGCTCGACGCGGCGAAGCAGTACGCCTCGGTGGTCAAGCCGTTCAGCATCGCGCCGGCGCCGATCATGTTCACCACCATCCTGGTGGCGTTCGTCTACTGCCTCGACGCGCTGTACGGCGAGCGCCGCGACCGCAGCATCCTCTTCTGGAAGTCGCTGCCGGTCTCGGACCGCACCACCGTGCTGGCCAAGGCGGCCATCCCGCTGGCGGTGCTGCCGCTCATCGCCATCGCCCTGAGCATCGTGGTGCAGATCCTCCTGCTGCAGCTGGGGACCATGGTGGTGATGGGGCACGGCCGCAGTCCCGCGCCGCTGTGGGGCGAAGCGCGGTTCTTCCAGGGGCTGGTGATCATGGTCTACGGCCTCGGCGCGCACGTGCTGTGGTTCGCGCCGATCTACGGCTGGCTGATGCTGGTCTCGGCCTGGGCCAGGCGCGCGCCGGTCCTCTGGGCGCTGCTGCCGCCGCTGGCCATCTCCGCGGTGGAGCGGATCACCTTCGGCACCAAGTTTTTCATGAACATGCTGCAGTACCGCGTGACGGGGGCGATGAAAGAGGCGTTCGTCCACGCGTCGGCGGCGGCGAAGGGGAGCTGCGCCGGCTGCGACGGGAACATCGACCGGCTGTCGCAGCTCGATCCGGCGCGACTCCTCGGTGCGCCCGGCCTCTGGGTGGGATTGCTGTTCGCCGCCGCCTGCTTCGCCGTCGCGGTGCGCCTGCGCCGCAATCGCGAACCGATCTGAGTCAATTCAAGGAAGGTTTTCCATGGATCGCATACGAACGAAATCGAGGATGTCGCGCGTCAAGACGCCGGCGATCCTCGCCGCGCTGGCCATCGCGCTGATCAGCGGCGGGGTGATGCTGGCCAGCATCGACTTCCGCACGCAGCGCGTCGACCAGACCACGCTCCGCATCGAGACGGTGCAGCAGGGAACGATGGAAGTGAAGGTCGCCGCCAACGGGCAGCTGCTCTCCAAGCGCATCGAACAGCTCGCGGCGCAGGTGCCGGGCCGCGTGGCGAAGGCCGACCTCAAACCCGGTGCCGCGGTACAGGTCGGCCAGCTGCTGGTGGAGCTGGCCAATCCGCAGCTCACCGCGGCCGCGGAAGAAGCGCAGTCGGCGTGGGAGGGGGCGGTGGCGGAGCTGCAGGCGGCCGAGGCCGAGCTGCAGACCAACATGCTGAACCAGGAAGTGGTGCTGACGCAGGTGCGCTTCAACGCGGAGAAGGCGAAGGCGCGGACGGAAGCGGATGAAGCGCTGTCGCGCAACGGCCTCATTTCCAGCATCGAGCTGCGGCGCTCGCGGCTCGACCTGTCGCAGCTCGAGGCCACCTACGAGATCGAGGCGAGCCGCCTGAAGAAGCTGCGCGACAACATCCAGGTCCAGCTGTCGGTCCGGCGCTCGCGCGCCGCGCAGCTGGCCCGCGCGCTGGAGCGCGCCCGGACGCAGGTGGCCGACCTGCAGGTCGTGGCCGGCATCAGCGGCGTGGTGCAGGCCATCGACGTGGAGGTCGGACAGCAGCTGCAGCCCGGCAGCTCCATCGGCCGCATCGCGCAGCAGGACGACCTCTACGCGGAGCTGAAGGTTCCGGCGCGCGAGGCCACGCAGGTGCGGGCGGGGCAGAAGGTGGTGGTCGACACGCGCAACGGCGTGGTGAACGGCGTCGTCACCCGCGTCGACCCCGGCGTCAAGGACGGCACGGTGGTGGTCGACGTCGATCTCCCCGTCAATCTCAATGGCGCGCTGCCGGCGGGCGCGCGCCCGCAGCTGCAGGTCGAAGGAACGGTCTACATCAGCCAGCTGCCGAACACGCTCTACGTCGGCAAGCCGTCGTACGTCCGCAACGACGCGGCGATCGCCGTCTACAAGCTCGATCCGGCGGGGCGCTACGCGTCGCGCGTCACCATCAAGGCCGGCCAGGTCTCGCTCGATCACCTGCAGGTGCTCGCGGGGCTGCGCGCGGGCGATCGCATCATCACCTCCGAGCTCGGCGAGTGGCAGGGCCAGGAGCGGATCCTCCTCAAGTAAGGACCAATCATGAATCTCTGGTTCGATTTGAAGTACGCGTGGCGTCTCTTTCTCAAATCGTGGGGCTACTCGCTGATGTGCGCCGCGGTCGTGGCGCTCAGCGTCGGCCTCGCGGTCTTCACCTACACCATCGCCTACAGCCAGGTCTTCAAGCCGCTCGGCTTCCCCGGCTCGGAGCGCTGGTACAACGTGCAGCTCGCCGCGGACGCCGCGACCCGCGCGCGTCCCGGCATCGACGCCTACACCTGGCAGGAGCTGCTGGCCCGCACCCGCTCGGCCGACCACCTCGGCGCGCTGGCCAACCGCGCGGTGGTGCTCAGCGAAGGGGAGGCGACGACCAGCCTCAACGGCGCGGCGATGAGCCCGCGGCTGCTGGCGGCGATGCGCGTGGCGCCGATCCTCGGCCGGACGTTCGACGAGAAGGACGCGCAGCCCGGCGCCGCGCCCGTGGCCATCATCAGCTTCGATACCTGGCACACCTACTTCGCGGGCGATCCGGCGATCGTCGGCAAGACCGCGCGCATCGACGCGGCGCCGGTGCAGATCATCGGCGTGCTGCCGCGCGAGTTCCTCGCCTTCGACGACTACGAGCTCTGGCTGCCGATGCCCGCGCCGAAGCTGGTGCGGCCGCAGGACTCCACGATGACGGTCTACCCGTTCGTCGTGCTGCGCGAGAACCAGAACCTCGAGCCGGTGGTGAGCGAGATGAAGGCGGCGCTGGCGGGCATCAACGGCGACCATCCGCAGCTCTTCAACGCCGCGCGCCGCGTGGAGCTGATCCCGGCGTCGCGCACCTTCACCAACGGCGCGAAGCCGATCGTGACCATGCTGGGCCTCATCGCCGCCGCGGTGTTGCTGCTCGGCTGCGTGAACATCAGCATGGTCTTCCTGGCGCGGCTGCTGGAGCGCAGCCGCGAGCTGGCGCTGCGCACGGCGCTCGGCGCGTCGCGCCCGCGCCTGCTGCGGCAGGCGCTGCTCGAGACGGCGCTGGTGGTGCTGGCGGGGCTGGCGGGCGGGTGCGGGCTGGCGGCGCTCGGCGTCGGCTGGACGCACGGGATCAGCGGCTTCGTCAACCGCGTCCTCGGCGGCGGCCGCTCCACCAACGTGCCCGAGCTGCGCCCGGACGACCTGCTGCTCGCGGTGGTCTTCGCCGTCGTGGTCTGGTTGCTGAGCACCCTCATCCCGGCGTGGCGCATCGCCCGGCAGGACGCGGCGGTGGTGCTGGCGGGCAGCGGCAAAGGAGCGACGGTCCGCGGCAGCAACAAGAGCGTCAGCATCCTGGTCGGACTGCAGGTGGTGGTGTCGTGCCTGGTGCTGGTGACGTGCGGCAACGTGGTGCTGGCCGTCGACAACGAGGCGAGCAAGCCGACCGGCATCGATGCGTCGCGCGTCGTGCTGTCGATCTATCCGACCACCTTCGACGCGCGATTCTCCGAGCCGTCGCAGCGCATCCGCTATTGGGAGAACCTGACCGCGGCGATCGCGACGAAGGTGCCCGGCGCCGAAGCGGCGGTGATCACCACCGCGCCCACCCGCCCGGTGCGCACCGCGGTCACCATCGAGTCGCGCCAGGGGGCGGAGAAGCAGGGGACGCTGACCCTTCCTCTGAGTACTGTCTCCGAGAACTACTTCAAGCTCCTCGGCATCCGCCTCCGCGCGGGCCGTCTCTTCGACAGCACCGACAACCGCGACTCGCTCGCGGTGGCGCTGGTCGACGAGAAGATGGCCGCGCGCTACTGGCCGAACCAGGACGTCATCGGCAAGCGGCTCCGCATCAATTCCTCGGATGACGCGGCGTGGCTCACCATCGTCGGCGTCGTCTCCGGCGTGCAGGGCGCGCCGTATCGCCCCGACGCCGACATCGGATCGATCTACCGGCCGCTGCGCCAAGCCATCCCGGCCGCGTTCCAGGTGCTGGTCAAGCTGCCCCCGTCGGCAGCGGACCAGCGCGCCGCGCTGCGCGCCGCGGCCTTCTCCGTCGACCGCGACCTGCCGCTGCACAACCTGCAGACGCTCGACGACTATCTCCAGGCCGTCAAGATGTCGTCGACGGCGATGATCCCGCTGTTCATCGTCGTGGCGCTGATCACCGCGCTGCTGGCGGCGTCGGGCCTCTTCGGCCTGATCAGCCGCTCGGTGGCGCAGCGGACGCAGGAAGTGGGCATCCGCCGCGCGCTCGGCGCCACCACCTGGCGCGCCACCTCGATGTTCCTGCGCAAGGGCGCGCTCTACCTGAGCGTGGCGATCGCCGGCATTGGCGGCGGCATCCTGATGATGCCGCTCCTCAGCCGCGCCTTCCCCAACATCCTCGACCGCGCCATCCCGGTCACCCTCGGCGTCGCGTTTCTCATCGCCGCCGTCATTTCCACCGCGTCGTATCTGCCCACCCGCCGCGCCGTGGCCCTCGAGCCGGGCGATGCGCTGCGCTACGAGTAAAGGAGCCATCACATGAACACGCAACCTCTCATCGACCTGCAAGGCATCGGCAAGACCTTCTTCACCGAGGACATGGAGACCGCGGCGCTCGACGACATCCAGCTCCGCATCGAGCAGGGCGAGTACGTCTCGATCAGCGGCCCGTCGGGTTGCGGAAAGTCGACGCTGCTGTCCGTGATGGGGCTCCTGAACTCGTCGACCGAGGGGAAGTACTTCCTCGACGGCAACGAGGTGACGGGGCTGCACTCGTCGGAACAGGCGCGCGTGCGCAACCGCGAGATCGGCTTCATCTTCCAGGCCTTCAACCTGATCGCGGAGATGAGCGCCTTCGAGAACGTCGAGCTGCCGCTGACGTTCCGCGGCGACCTGACGCGCAAGCAGCGCCGCGAGCTGGTGGTCGCCGCGCTGGAGCAGGTGAACATCCCCGAGCGGCAGAAGCACTTCCCGTCGCAGCTGTCGGGCGGGCAGCAGCAGCGCGTGGCCATCGCGCGGGCGCTGGTCGGCAAGCCGCGGGTGCTGCTGGCCGACGAGCCGACCGGCAACCTCGACTCGAAGAACGCGCAGCTGGTGATGGACCTGCTCGACACGCTGCACGGGCAGGGGAGCACCATCGTGATGGTCACGCACGATCCGCGCTTCGCCGAGCGCGCCGATCGGACGGTCTCGCTGTTCGACGGAAAGATCGTCGACGACCGGCGCTTCCGGGCGGTGCGCAGCGCATGAAGGCCGCGGTCTACGACCACTACGGGCCGCCGGACGTCATCCGCATCGCGGAGGTCGCGAAGGAGGCGCCGAAGGACGACGAGGTGCTGCTCGAGGTGCGCGCGGCGTCGATCAACCCCGTCGACTGGCACTTTGTCCGCGGCACGCCGTACCTCGGCCGGCTGATGATGGGGCTGCGCAAGCCGCGGAGCCCGCGGCTGGGCGTCGACGTGGCGGGGCGGGTGGAGGCGGTCGGGCCGAACGTCACGCGGTTCAAGCCGGGCGACGAGGTGTTCGGCAGCGGCCGCGGCGTGTTCGCCGAGTCGGTCTGCGTTTCCCAGTCGACGCTGGCGGCGAAGCCCGCCAACGCGACGTTCGACGAGGCGGCGACGGTGGCGGTGTCGGCGCTCACCGCGCTGCAGGGCCTGCGCGACAAAGGTCACCTGCAGCCGGGACAGACGGTGCTGATCAATGGAGCCGCGGGCGGGGTGGGGACGTACGCGGTGCAGATCGCCAAGGCGTTCGGCGGCGAGGTGACCGGCGTCTGCAGCACACGGAACGTCGGGCTGGTCCGCTCCCTCGGCGCCGCTCGCGTCATCGACTACACGGTCGAGGACTTCACGAAGTCCGGGCAGCGCTACGACCTGATCTTCGACTGCATCGGCAACCGCTCGGTGTCCGCGTTTCGCCGTCTCCTCACGCCCCGAGGGACCTATCTGATGGTCGGCGGCGAGTCGGGCCGCTGGGTCGATCCGATGCCGCGCGCGCTCGGCGCGCTGGTGGTGTCGCGGTTCGTGAGCCAGAAGCTCTTCATGTACATCGCGAAAGAAAACGCGGCCGACCTGGCGACGATGCGCGAGCTGATCGAGAGCGGGAAGGTGCGGCCGGTCATCGACCGGCGCTATCCGCTGAGCCGCGTCGCCGAGGCGCTGGCGTATCTGGAAGACGGCCACGCGCGCGGGAAAGTGGTCATCACCCTGGAGGATTCGCAATGAACGGCACGCAGCGCAAAGCGGCCAAGGTGGTGGGCTTCTGCTACCTCTTCGCCATGGCGGCGGGCGTCTTCGGCGAGTCGTACGTCCGCGGGCGGCTGATCGTCCCGCACAGCGCGGTGGAGACGGCGCGCAACATCATGGCCAACGAAGGGCTCTTCCGCCTCGGCCTGGCCAGCGAGCTCCTGAGCTTCATCTCCGACATCACCATGATCACCGCGCTCTTCGTGATCCTGGAGGGGACCAACCGCAGCTTCGCGCTGCTGGCCACGTTCTTCCGGCTGGTGGCGTCGGCGGTCTGCGTGGTGATGACGCTGACCAGCTTCGACGCGCTGCGGGTGCTGAGCGGCGCGGACTACTTGAATGCCTTCAGCTCCGACCAGCTGGCGGTGCTGGGGCGGCTGGCCATCGGCGCGCACGGCGCGGCGTTCAACGTCGCCTTCATCTTTCTCGGATTGGGATCGACCGTCTTCGCCTGGCTCTGGCTGAAGTCGGGCTACATCCCGAAAGCACTGGCGTGGCTCGGCATCGTCGGCTCGTTCCTGCTGGCGGCCGGCTGTTTCGCCATCGTCGTCGCCCCGCGGCTCCAGGACGTCCTGGGGCTGACCTTCATGATGCCCCTCGGGATCTTCGAAGTGACGATGGGCTTCTGGCTTCTCATCAAAAACTATCGCGAGGTCTGATCGATGTCACCCCTACTCTTGATTCATATCTCCGGCGCGACCATCGCGCTGTTCGCCGGTGCCATGGCCGTCGTGTTCCGCAAGGGCTCCGGCTGGCACGCCGTCTCCGGCAACGTCTTCTTCGTCTCCATGATCGCCATGACCACCAGCGCCGCCTACATCGCGTCGACCTCCAGACCGAACCGGCTCAACTTCGAAGTGGCCGTGCTGACGTGCTACCTGGTGGTCACCGCCTGGGTGGCGGCGAGGCGGCGGGAGGGAAAGACGGGACTCTTCGACTGGGCCGCGCTGCTGCTGGTGCTCGCCGACGGCGTCGCCGGCCTCACCTGGGGCTTCATGGCCGTGGCGCGGGGAAGGCTCGACCACATGCCGGCCGCGCCGTTCTTCATCTTCGGCGCCGTGGCGCTCTGGTGCGCGTCGAACGACATCCGCATGCTCGCGCGCGGCGGTGTCACCGGCCCGCGCCGCGTGGCGCGGCACCTCTGGCGCATGTGCCTGGCGCTGCTGATCACCGGGCTGTCGCTCTACCCGGGGCAGGCCAAGCTCTTCTCTCCCGCGCTGCGCAACACGAACCTGCTGATCGCGCCGCAGATCATGCTCATCGGCTTCATGCTGATCTCGCTGATCCGCGTGTCGAGGGCGTATCGCGTAAGGCGATCGGCGCCGCGGCAAAGCAGCGCCATTACCTCGCAGGTAATGGCTCCTCAATCACGCCCGGTATAGATTGCCGGGCGTGAGTCCCGCCGCCGTCGAGACCGAAAGCCAGTTCGGGCGCCTGCTGCGCGAGTGGCGCGTGCGGCGGCGGGTGAGCCAGCTCGACCTGGCGGTGGAGGCGGGGGTGTCGTCGCGCCACGTCAGCTTCATCGAGACCGGCCGCTCGCAGCCGAGCCGCGAGATGATCCTGATGCTGGCGCGCGTGCTCGACGTGCCGCTGCGCGACCGCAACGACCTGCTGACCGCGGCCGGCTTCGCGGCGATGTACCGGGCCACCGACCTCGACGCGCCGGCGCTGGAGCAGGCGCGTCGCGCGCTCGACTTCATGCTGCGCCAGCAGGAGCCGTATCCCGCCATCGTGGTCGACCGCCACTGGACCATCCTCAAGGCCAACGGCGGCGCCGCGCGGCTGGTGGAGCTCTTCACCGACCCGGCGGCCGCCGCGGAGTGGGGCGGCAACGCCATGCGCCTGATGTTTCACCCCGGCGGCTTCCGCCCGCACATCGTGAACTGGGAGGCGATGGCGGCGGCGCTGATCCAGTGGCTGCACCGCGACGTGCTGAGCGGCATCGGCGGCGCCGAGACGCGCCGCCTGCTCGAGGAGCTGCTGTCGTATCCCGGCGTGCCGCCGCGCTGGCGGACGCTCGACCTCGACGTCTCCACCGCGCCGTTCCTCGCCATCGACTTCCGCAAGGACGATCTCCACCTCCGCTTCTTCTCCACGCTGACCAGCCTCGGCACGCCGCACGACATCACGCTGCAGGAGCTGCGCGTGGAGGCGTTCTTCCCCGCGGATGCCGCTACCGAAGAGGCGGCGCGGGCGATTGCCAGCCGTCCGGCATCCGGATGAAGGAGCGATCGAGCTCGCGCACCGAGGCGCAGCCGAGGAGCTTCATGGTGCGGACGATGCCGGTGCGGAGGATGTCGATGCTCCGCGCCACGCCCGCGCCGCCGGCCGCGCCGAGGCCGTAGGCGTAGGCGCGCCCGACCAGCACCGCGCGCGCGCCGGCGCAGAGCGCCTTCACCACGTCGCTCCCTTTTCGAATGCCGCTGTCCAGCAGCACCTCGGCCTGGCCGTTCGCCGCGGCGATCACTTCCGGCAGCACGCGCAGCGTCGGCGCCACGCCGTCGAGCTGCCGCCCGCCGTGATTGGAGACCACGAGCGCCGCCGCGCCGTGATCGATGGCCTGGCGCGCGTCGTCCGCGGTGTGGACGCCCTTCACCACGATCGGTCCCTGCCACGCCTCGCGGATCCACTTGAAGTCGTCCCACGACACCATCGACTGCTCCAGCGCCGCGCCGACGTCGGCGTACGGCATGGCGCCGTCCTTCAGCACGATGTTCGGGAACTTCATCAACCCGCCGTCGCGCAGGTACGCCGCCAGCCAGCGCGGGCGCGCCAGAAACTGGAAGAGGTAGGGGAGCATGGTGAACGGCGCGCCGGAGACGAGCTCCTTCGCGCCGTTGCGGACGTCGCGCTCGCGCATGCCGGCCACGGGGGTGTCGACGGTGACGATCAGCGCGGAGCAGCCGGCGCTTTTCGCGCGCTCGATGCCGGCGGCGGCCACGTCGCGGCCGCCGACGAGATAGAGCTGGTACCAGAGCGGCCCGCGCGTTGCCGCCTTGACGTCGCGCACCGCGCAGCCCGAGAGCGTGGAAAGCGAGTAGACCGTGCCGGCCTCGCCCGCGGCGCGCGCCGCGGCTTCTTCGCCGCGCGGATAGAAGAGGCGCGAACTGCCGACCGGCGCGAGCAGGAACGGCAGCTCGAGGGTCTGGCCGAGGACCGTGGTGCGGAGGTCGACGCTGGCGGTGGCCACGGCGGAGCGGGGGCGGAGCAGCACGTCGTCGAACACGCGCGAGTTCTCGCGCATGGTCCACTCGTCGTCGGCGCCGCCGTCGATGTAGTCGAACACGACGCGCGGAAGGCGTTTCCGCGCGGCCTCCCGCAGATCTCCGATGTTGACGGCTGGACCCATGCGTGCGGCGCCACCCTACAATATTTCGGAGCGCCATTCGTCTACGGCAGTGTGAGTATCAGCGCGATGAGCCAGGACGACCGCCGCATCTCCGAGATCATCGCGGCCGAGCGCTCGCGGCTGCGCGCCTTCATCAACCGGAGAGTCCCCGACGCCGCGGACGCCGAGGACATCGTGCAGGAGGTCTTCTACGAGCTGGTGGAAGCCAACCGCCTGCTGACGCCGATCGAGCACGTCACCGGCTGGCTCTTTCGCGTGGCGCGCAACCGGATCACGGACCTCTTCCGCAAGTACGAGCCGGAGAGCTTCACCGGCACGGAGCTGGAGGATCTCCTGCCGTCGCCCGACGCCGGGCCGGAAGCGCTCTACGCGCGCCAGGTGCTGCTCGAGGAGCTGGAGTTCGCGCTGGGCGAGCTCCCCGACGAGCAGCGCGACGTGTTCGTGGCGCACGAGCTGGAAGGACGCAGCTTCAAGGAGATCGCCGCGGAGAGCGGCATCAACATCAACACCCTGTTGTCCCGCAAGCGCTACGCGGTGCTTCACCTGCGCGAGCGGCTGCGGAGCATCTACGACGATTTCAAGGACGAGTGAGGAGTACATCGTGAGACGAAAAAAGATTCTGTTCATCGTGCCGCTGGCAATCCTGGGGATGGTGGTTTTCGCCTGGCTCGGCGGCCAGCTGGTGATGCATCTCTGGAACTGGCTGACCCCCGCGCTCTTCGGCTGGCCGCAGCTCACCTTCTGGCAGGCCCTCGGACTGCTGGTCCTCTGCCGCATCCTCTTCGGCGGCTTCGGCATGCGCGGCGGCGGCATGCACCGCTCGCGGTTCCGGCGCCGCATGGCCGAGCGGTGGGAGACGATGACGCCCGAGGAGCGCGAGAAGTTCTGCCAGGGGCTCAGCGCGCGATGAGCCCTACCCGGGCAAAGAGCGGCACGCGGATCTCGCGCCGCCGCGCCGGGTCGCCCCAGGCGCGGGCGAGGCCGGGGGCGATCTGGTCGACGGCGCGCGTGCCGCGCTGCTGGAGGAAGCGCTGCGACGCGGACCAGGTGTCGAGAAACGCCAGCAACTCGTCGAGGCTCCACTCCGCGGTCATCACGAACGGCGGCATCGCGATCTCGTCGAACGGGAAGGGGAGGGTGGCGTAGCGCTCGTGCACGTACTCGATCCGCTCGGGCCAGAAGCCGCGCAGCACGTCCTCCTGGAAGCGATGGACGAGCGGGTGGACGGCGTCGGCGATGTCGCGCGGGCCGTACGAGAAGAGGGCGATGACGGCGCCCCGTTTTCCGGCGCGACGCGCCTCGCGATAGAAGCCGTCAAGCTCGAACCAGTGCGCGGCGGCGCCGGCGGTGATCAGGTCGACGGTGCCGTCGGACAGCGAGACGCGATCGGACGGCTCGGTCCGATACTCGACGCGCGCGTGCGGCGTGGCGTGCGCGATCTGATCACCGCTCGCGTCGGTGGCGATCACGCCATCGAAATGCGCGGCAAGCGCGATCGCTACCTGGCCGCTGCCCGTGCCGGCATCCCACGCCAGCGCGCGCGCCGGAACCAGCGAGGCGAGCCAGGCGAAGAGCTCGTCGGGGTAGCGCGGGCGATGGCGCGCGTAGGCATCGGCGTGGCCGGAGTAGTGATCTTCGAACGTCAACGGGTGAGACCGTAGCTCATCGCCGGCCGCAGCGTCAGGATTTCGATCGTTGCCTTCGCGATGCCGTCCGGCAGCGAGGCCTGGTCGTTCAGGATGGCGGTGAGATTCGGCCGTGGGCGAAGCCGCAGGTAGCGCGGCGCTGGTCCGCCCGCGATCATCCGATACCAGAGCGTCTCGCCCTGCAGTGACGGTTGCTCCGCGGTGAGTGCGGCCTCGAACGCCTTCTCCGCGCCGGGCGCGAGGTCGACGGTGGTCAGCTCGAGCCGCGCTGCCGGCTGCGGCGCGCCGCTGCCGAGAGAGAGCGCCGGCAGGTACTCGCAGAGCGCGCTGCCGGCGAACTGGCCGTGGCGGATGACGTTGAGGACGTTGTCGCGCTCGTCGTCGGCCGGCAACACGGGATTGTCCATGTCGGCGGCCGAGTGGCCGAACGTGGCGTAGACGAACCAGCGCTGCCGCTCGCCGGCCCAGACCGTCCAGCCGTACCAGGTCCAGCTGTCGTTGGCTTGGCGGTGCCACTCCAGGTGGCGGATGTAGCCACCCTCGAAGTCGACCGTGTTGCCGTCGTGCGGACGAATGACCGAGATGCGCGCGTATGGACCGTGTTCCATCGGATTCCCTCCGTGCGACACGATCGGTCCGGCGGCGCGTTGGTTCAATTACCTGCGAGGTAATTGATGAAGCGCCCCTCATCCGCCTTCGGCACCTTCTCCCCGCAAGCGGGGAGAAGGGCTCTCGCCATGAGTTGTCGCGAGTGCCCCTCGCCCCGCGAAGCGGGGAGAGGGTGGCCGAAGGCCGGGTGAGGGGCTGTTCCCTCGCTAGCCCTTTTCCGCCTTCGTCACGAACATCGCGTAGGCGACGACGGTCGTCAGCACGAAGGCGATCACGGCGAACCAGTGCAGCTGGTGCTGCGCGGCGAAGATCGAGCCTTTGGGCCGATCCTTGATGTAGTCGATGATCGTGTAGCTGTACGGCCACCAGATGGCGAGGCGCGACGAGACCGCGGCGACCGCGCCGATCCAGGCCATGAAGCCGATGCCGAGGGGGACGAGGAAATTGCTGGCGCGCAGCGCGATGAGGTATTGCGCGCCGACGATGGGCAGCGAGTCGGCAAAGTACGCAGCGCTGTCTTTCAGGATCGGCAAGGCCCAGAAGCTGCCCTTGGGAACCGGCACGCCGGGCACCAGCAGGACGGGGAGCATCGCCGAGGCGTAGACGCCGAGCGCGAAGAGCACCATGAACTGCACCATCATCAGGAGGATCACGGCGAGCTTCGACAGGAAGACCGTGGCCATGCTCACCGGCAGCGTATGCACCTGCTTCCAGGC